>Ga0209471_1000101_pt1 | contig 64607 bp, 45 predicted proteins | sample GraSoiAngelo_128_FD_185885 | JGI IMG/M metagenome (GOLD analysis project Ga0209471, IMG submission 185885) | Grasslands soil microbial communities from the Angelo Coastal Reserve, California, USA - 14_0927_12_20cm (SPAdes) (version 2) | ecosystem: Environmental > Terrestrial > Soil > Grasslands ... | reverse complement strand
CCTCGCCGCCCCTTCGCGTGAATTGCGTCCCAGCAGTGACTTGAGAAGCCCCCTCCGTGCAAGACCCACTCCTTTGGCAGTCGAAAGACACTTGAACGGTAATCCGAACCAGTACCGTAGAAGTCCTGCCGCCGTTCTGCGCGAAACGCGGGTCAGCGGCGAGTTGGGCCCCTTCCGCAGAAATCCGGTCCCCCTGGACAGGGAAGCACGGTTGAGATTGGACTTGAACCAGTACCGCAGAAGCCCCCGGCAAACCAGCAGGGATGCCGTCGTCAGAAGGAGAGTCTCCGCCCGTTTCGAGCTTTTACCGGAGCCGAAGTGGCGGTGGAACCGAATCGGTTGGAGTGCGGTGGCACAATTGGCGTTCTTGGGATTCCTGCTGCTAAGCCCGATGATTTTCCCTCAGGAAATGCAGACCGCCCTCAAATTTGACGTTGTTGAGCTAGCGCAACCGATCACCTACATTAACCCGCCGCCCCCCACTCCACCGCCCCCCCCTCCTCCACCGACACCGAAGGTTAAGCCCAGAGTTCCACCACCTCCGGAACCTAAGCCAAAAGTGCCTAAGCCCAAGCAAATAGAGGTTGAGCCCCCGGTATTGAACCCCAGACAGCCGCACATCTTCCTGGTTCTGAAACCGGAGGTGCGGAAGGCCCACACGGTGGAAGTGAAGCCTGTGGAACTCAAGCAGGTTATTCAACCCATGGAAATTGTCTTGACCTCCGGCGGGCCAAAGCGGCCAGAGGTGAAGACCGCCAACCTCAATCCAGGCCCTCCGGCACCAGCCACAGTGGCTGCGCCAGCGAACAAGGTGCAAACAGGCGGCTTTGGCGATCCGAACGGAGTTCCGGGGCCGGGGAATCCGAACAAGGCTGGAAACATTAACCAAGCCGGCTCCCCGAATCTGCCCGGTGGCCCCGGCTCTGGCAACGGGACCGGAGGGGCTCAGGGTCTGCGCGGCACGGTCGCATCGGATGGATCCGGTATGGGCGCGCCTTCCGCAGGAAACGCAAGCAGCGGGGTGGCCATTCTTTACGAGCCGAATCCGGCATATACCAATGAGGCTCGCGTTCTCAAAATGGAGGGCGACGTAGTGCTGGAAGTAGTCTTCCTCGCCTCGGGCCAGGTGCAAGTGACCCGCGTTGTAAGCGGTCTCGGCCACGGCCTCGACGAAGCAGCGATCCAGGCAGCAAAACAGATACGCTTCAAACCTGCGAAACGCAATGGGCAGGCAGTCGATTTCCCCGCTCACGTACGGATTGAATTTCGCCTGACCAGGTGAGATTCACCTAGCTGCCTGAAACCTCGTTGTCGGCGTTTCATTCCTGTACTCTTTGTTTAACGAGCATCGCCCCGTGTGCTTTAAATGGGGAAGAAAATAAAGGAAGGCCGGCCCTTGTCCGTCTTTTTTGAAGCTGGGCAATCGCGCGGGCTTTCAGTGTAAAGATTGCGCGTGGAGCTCTATCGCATGAATCAACTCGGTTTCCAGATTTCCATTGGATTCCAAGGACCACACGTCACGCCTGGTCGCCAGCGTATCCTCTGACTCGCCAAACCCATTGAACGTTGCTTTGATGAGGACCTGGGTGTAGCCTTCGTTTTTCTCGGTCGTCCGAACCTGAACCAGTCCTTTTCCGCCGCGAAAGTGGATGCGCTGATCCACGAATGGCTTCGTGTATGCGGCTAGCTTCTCCTTATCCAGCAAAATTGTGAATGTCCACGTCTCCTCGCTTGCTTGTTGCTCTTTGATGGACCATTGTTGTACGCGGACAAACTTTTGGAAGTATTCTTGGACATCCAGAGCTGACACGCGGGCTTCTACACACTTTGGCGCTGGTGGCAAGCTCTCCTTCGAGTCCCCCTTCTTCTTCCCTCCCCTAGCTTTTCGCGTTTCCGTGGGTTCGGCGGTGATTGCTTCGCAAGGCCGGGTCACGTGATCCCCCGACGGAACCTGGGAAACAGAGGTAGAAGCAACCAGCAGCGAGAAAACCAGCAGCATCTTCTCCTCGATTCCTCGATCAAAATGATTTTAACAGCAGCGGTGACGATTCCAAGTTGGGTATGACGATTTCAGACGGGCGGGCCCTCATCCTCGAGTTTAGCAGTGCCGTGACGGCCGCTTGCAATTTCTTCGAACTCAACACTCAAATGATTGATCCTGATGATGCGGTAGCGGCCAAGAACTGTGTCGCCCTCGCCGACGACGTAAACTGCGTCACCGTCTGTCAGGAAAGCGCGCCGGCCCGACCCGGATTGGGCTTTCCCTTCGCCGAAATACTTCAAAGGAAGTTGTGGCGGCGGAGGCGGCGGAGGGGGAGGCGGCGCAACGTAGTCGCTATCCCCGGGCCCTGGCACATGAACAGGTTTTGGCGGAGGAGGCGGCAACTCGCGGCTAAAAATGTCGCGAGGGCTGGGCTTGTACATGGTGTTCTGCGTTTCCTCCAAACGCTCCCAATGAATCTGTAAGTTTTCGACCCTGATCGGCCTGTAGTTGGCAGCGACTGAGGAAACGCGAGCCGCCTGAGCCGGGGGACGAGCATAGTAATACCAGATTGACAGACCCGTCAGGATGAGACCGGCGAGCACGGCGATCTCGGTGTTTTTTTTCTTCTTCATCCGGTCAGGCTGCATTTTTGAAGTAGGACCTCAATTGCACCGCCACCCGCAGGGCCCCCGCTGCGGCTTGCTGGCCCGTCGGTTCCGACGCGAGGGCCAGCGTATCAATGATGTAAATGCTCTTGGATCGCTGCAAGCCGTTCAGGAACTGCACGACGGCTTTATAATTCCCGTTAACCGTCGCATCCAGCTCCAGTTGGACCAGGTTTCTGCCGGGGATTTCTTTGTGGTGGAAAGTGAGCGCAACCTGCAACCCAGAATTCTTCGCAACTTCTGTCAGTTCGTTAGTAACGGCAGAGTCGCCTGCGCTGCTGGGATAAAGGGAATTTTCGAATCGCTCACAATCCGCTTTTGTCTGCGGCATACTCAGCCGAATGGCCTGTGCACGGTGAATGTCCGCTTTGAGAATTTTTATTTGAGCCTTCTGTGCGGTCAGTTCGTTCCGCGATAATCCTCTAGTTGATTGCATCGCAAAAAACGCCAAGGTTGCGTCCGCGCCAATCAAAATGGCCAGCGCTGCGAGAGTTATCTTTTTCTGCAATGGAAATTCAATTTTCATCATGCTCTCGAATAGATCACCGTGAGCTCTAAGACCACTTGGTCGCCACTGGACTGCTGGGTTGGAGCGCGGACACTGACCAACTGGAGACGAGAGAACACACCGGATTGTTCCAGGGCCTGCAGAAACCTGCTCTTTGCCTCGTCGCTGGCGGCCCCAATCGTAAGCTTCACGCTGGCCTGGCCGTTCTCCTGTTTTGGCTCGATGCTTATCACATGGACCCCGAGCGGCAAAATCTTTTCCAGGTCCATGAACATGTTAGTCCAGTTAAAGCTTCTCGCATCGATGATGGTATTAATAAATGATGCCCGGTCGTGAAGCTTGGCATTTTCCGGTTCAAAGAAAAAATGATCGAGTTCTTCTCTTTGGCCGCTCAGGACATCCAGCTCCCTGGAAATACTGGCGCTCTCCAAGCGCAATGCCGTTTCGGCTTCGCGAAGGAAATAAACACGCCAAGCCAGCACTGCGAAAACCACGCCTGCGACCGCTCCCGTGGCGGCGGAAAAGACCCTGAAGCGACGATGCGTTTCCAGAGGTGTGGTGGCCAGGTTTACGCTGAGTATCATTTTCCTACCCTAAGAGCAAATCGCCGGGGATTTATGCACGGTGCCACATCCAACCGAGTAGCCCCTCAAGCTCACGTTGGGCCAAGGGGCGTGCATGTTCCGGGACTCGCCCGTTTCTGATCGCCGATCCTAAAAGAGAATGCACAGGGCAATGAAATTCCTCCTCAAATAGAGGCAGGAATTCCGGCAACCGGTCGCCTATCCCCGCGACGGCCACGGACTGGATTCCTTCCTGCCACTGATCCTGGTAATAAGCGGCAACTGGAAAGACTTCGTCGAGAAGCGTCCTGGGCGCCAGTTCGCCACCATTTACCGGCAGCTCGGTGCAGCGATAGCCGCACAAAATGCCCCCGCGGACGATAGCGGTCGTGAGTGACTTTCCAACAACGCGCACCATTAGGGTAGCCCGGCCATCCGCCAGCAAAGCCATAGCCGCGATGGAGGAACTGAGAACAACGCCAGGGCGCAGCTTAGCGCCCCGTGCAACCTCCTCATATTCCCGGACAATCGGGAGCCGCGCAAGTGCAGCGACAACATTCACGCCATTTTCTCGCGGCGCCTGGCGCACGTAGGAAACTAGCATCTCATCAACATCGAACGGCAGGCTTTTCTTGAACTTCCACCGCAATAGGGGGATGGCTTCCTCGGAGGAACGGGGAAAATCTTCGAAATGCTGGACAAACACGCGAATCACGGGATCAGGCAGAAGCATCGCAACATTGTCGTCTTCCCGCACATGCATCCGCTTGCATACCTTCCCCAAAATCGATTGAACCGCTGCCAAATCTGCCAAGTTGCTTTCCACGGCGGAAGGCAGGAGAGCACCGAGGGGCAACGGCTCAACCGCAAAGTCCTCCAACGATCCTGCGCGCGACCACCGGACCAAGGATATTCGGTTCGGGGCGATTTCCATCGCTAGCGGAGGATGCGGCAAGGCATTGAACCACTGAGCCAAACGCCGGAACCTCTTGCTCCGGTATATCCCCCGGCGGAATGTGGCCGTCCTAGCCAATGAATTCTCCACGCTGATGCGAAGTCTTGATGCCTGATGTTAACCTGGGCCACGGCGCCCGGCGTTGCTGTTGCGCCGTAGTTGGTTAGTCTCTGCAAACCTTAAGCCTACATCCGCCAAACCACCCCGTTAAACATCTATAATAACGGTTTTACGTTGGTCTTCTTCTTAGAATTGCTCGCGTCGGGTTTGGGTTCTGCTTTTGGTTCCGGCGCGGTCCTGGGCCTCCAGAAATCCGGATCGCCCTCGGCAAACTCTTTGGGCACGTGCGACGTCTCTGGATGCACCACATATAGATTACTCTCAAAGCTTGCATAAGCTTCGCGGGCAATCTGCTTTAGGCGATCGGCAATGCCTTCTCCTTCACTTTCTTCCAAGATCTCTTCTTTCTGCAACAACAGGTCGTCAATCTCCTTAAGCTCAGAAAGGGGCAAGAAAACAAGAAAAGTTGGAGAGGGCGCGCCTTGCTTCGCCTGGTAGACAACCCACGGAACTTCCGCTTTGGTGTTCGTGCGCGCTTCGCTCCGAAGCTTCATGGATTCGGCGAAGTCGCTTTCATGCCCAGGGAAAAGGCGCACCTCCATGACCCGCATAAAGCGCGCCTCCGAAAGATCGATATTCTCCACGCTCGCGCTCAAATCGTCGCGGCGCAGGGCGACGATGGTGCGTTCGCTGCTGACCAGGGAATCGATTTGTCCTTGTGTCTGGGCGAGGTCAGAATGAGCGGCATAGAACTGCCTCCAACCGGAGTTAGCCTCTTGCAAGTGTTCGTAGGAATCAAACAGGTCGAAAGTAAGCGTCTCGCGATTGCCCGTCAGCGACTGCAGGTCGATCCAGAAGCTAGGGGCATCCAAACGATCGCAAGCGCGGGAAACGGCGGCCACTAATTTTTGGCGTTCATTTGTCTTTCCAGATTGGATTTCCTGGTGGACGAGAACGAGGAGATTCGGTGGCACAGCAGCCGGGTTTGCGGCCTTCCTATCCTGCGCTGACGAGGTAGATACGAACGACAGCCAGAGGAGCGTCCCAAGGAAGCGTCGGATAAGTCTCATACGGTCTCTCTCAAAAAAATAAAAACAATCAGATCAGAAGCAAAAGTAAGATAGCAGTGCTGCTCCTAAGTAAACAATGAGCCTAAGCCACGTCAAGAGCATTGTGCGGCGTCAAGTAGGGTTTGTATTGGAATCGGCAACCCCTTTTTTCCATCTAGGAAGGCATCGGCGAGCGGGATAAACGGATCAAATGCCGGATACGCTCAGGGAAATCAACCCTCCTGCCCTTCTCGCCATGGCCATAACTTCCCGGGCACGTAGAAAGAACTATTGACTTGCATAGTAATGCGCTAGGATACATTTGCGTCATCGTGTTGGACCGCCTGAGCCGACATCCCCAAGAACCTTGAAAGGGTGTGGGAAACCGTGGCGAATGCACCTTTTCCACTCCGAACCGAAAGCCGTATTCCAAAGCGGATACTGGTGCGTCTCTCGAATCCTGAGAGAGGCAGACTTGAAATAACCCATACGGTTGACATCAGTGGCCATGGCGCACAAGTCGTAAGCAGGCGTTTCTGTCGGCCGAGCGAACAACTCTTGCTGCAATCGATTCGTGGCAGTCTCTACTCGCGGGCTCGCGTGGCTCATTATCGGTCTCTTACACAAGATTCCTATTTGGTGGGACTGCACCTATACGACCCGACGCAGGATTGGACCGCCTCTGGCAGTTTCCAAAAATTGCCAGGCACCGCCAAGGCTTCTCTAAAAAAACGATCAGTGAACCCCCATAAGATCCTGAAGGAGCTGCACTCGCTACTAGAAGAGTATGCACCAATGTGGTACGCGGAAAAACAGCGCGAAAGGGATTGGGCGGCGCTGCGGCTCCCCACGCCCACAGAGGCTCTGCTCGAGCTGGTTTCTTTGCTGGAGGAGTATGCCCCGGCTTGGTACTCGAAAAAACAGCGAGACCGCGCCTTGGCAGCCCTACGAGTCCTAGGTCTTGTTGAATAATGGACACCGGCTACAAACAGCGTCCATCCCTCGGGGCAGTGCTGCCCTGTCGCGGTGGGCCCATGGAGTGGGCCCTTGCACTTCCGCCGATCGAAACTCGCCAAGCAACTGCGCAGGGAAGCCTAATACCGTTCTCCAAACCGACCCATCCAGGGGACTTACGGTGACTCCGCAGAAAGCGGCATTGATCCGTTTGTCCTTCGTTGGATCGACTGGCTGATCCGGCTCCACAGTCCCGCTTTCCGTTCCCATTAGTATCGAAGATGAGGGCCGTCCGGCCCTGTGACTTTTCTTCATCATGGGTCTCATCAACCACCCTACGGCTCCCCCGCCTCCACCGCTACTCGGTTCTTGGTTTTTGAATCGTACACCGCGAGTTGGCGCGCGAACTATTCTTCAGTGGAAACAAGACGAATTATTTGGGTAAATACGGCACGAAGCCATGCGACTTTGTTCGCAAACGGTAGACTGAGGTGGTCGCAGTGATTTGACATCCTCCCTCGCTGAAGCGAGGGGGACTCCTACGGGTTCCACGCCTAAGCGAGGATACCTTCGGCGGGTTACTGCCACGACGCCCCGTGGGCGAAGATTGCGCACAGGGTCGCACCACGATGAACGCAAACCGGCGGTTGCAAGAGCGCAAGCCGCCCGAGCGGATAGTGTTGTGTAAGCTCGGCGGTGAAAAAAGCGGTTCCGTCCTGAATCTTTCCGAAGATGGGTTGTGCTTTGTCGGTCGGCCTGAACTGCGCGATCGAGGCCACCGGCCAGTTAGCGTGGATGGACTCGGCAAAACGCACGGGAGGCCTGCGCTTCTTGGAGTTGAGCGCGCCGGCACGCGAGCAGATCCGCGCTTGGCTGAGCGAGACCTCTACCGCATCCAGTGGAGAAAACTGGCACGCGTTTCTGCGGCAGCGTGACAAGCAAGCGGATGACGGCGCGGCGACCGAGAAGCCGGTGATTTGGCAGGAGATGCGCGTTCCAAGCATGCAACTTGTTCCTATAGAACGGCACCGGGCGCAGACGCGCTGGCAATTCCTCCGCGGCGTATTGGTGGGCTTCGGGATATGCGCGGTGGTGATGATTCCCATCTTCCGGTATGCCGGCGGCACGAAGCCAGGCAGCCCGGCTCGGACGACCGCAAGCGCGAACCGCGCGGCGCAATCCAGCGTGGAGCAGACTCAGGCGTCAGTAGCACACCCCGTGTCACCAAGTGCGTCGATCTCGGAGCCGACCGTCCGCCTTCGCTGGCTGCGGCGTTGCCGACGGCGATGATGGGCGTGTCATCAGATCCGTGGAAAATGCTCCTGCTGTCTGTGGACTCTGCCTCTGCAGCAACCCTGTCGGCGCGGCCACAGAGACCGTCTGCACCGCCGCCGGCAGCCGCTTGGGGCCAGCCAGTCGGAAGTAGCGCCCGCTCCAGCCGCCTCGAAGGCGCATTCTTCCTCGGGGCAAGTGCAGCACCCGAAAAAGGTCTCGGCGACGCCGCAGCAGTTGTGGTCTGCGCTGCAAGCAGGAAACATGAATGCGGCGGTAGCGCTGGCGGACCTCTACACACGGGGCGAAGGCGTCCCGGTGAACTGTGAGCAAGCGCGGATCTTGCTGCTGGTTGCGTCAGAAAAGAACAATGCAGAAGCTTCCAAGAAGCTGCAGGGGCTGGATAAAGGCGGCTGCCCCGCAAACAGCGAGTGAGCCGTAGGCCTGTGGGATCAGATCAACCGACGGCTAAGCGGCGGTTTTCAGAGTGTTCCATTTAAGACCTTTTGATGCTTCGCATTGTGATCGCCGCACCTGCGTCGGTGTCCCTCGATGTCGCCTAAATCCAGTTTTACCGGAACCCCCAATGCCCGGAATGCTCGCACGACGTTCCCGACATCGGTGATGACCTGCAAGATGCGCTCGATCGCCAAAGACGTGACGTCAATTTGCCCGGCCCGCGAAGCCGTGGTAGGATATTCCTACTAGGAGCGATTCATGGCGAACCGACAGGCCACAGTGGAATATCTGACCACCACGAAGATAGGTGAGAAAGGGCAACTCACGGTCCCGAAGCAGTTCCGCAAGGACCTTGGTCTGGGAGCGGGAGCCCCTTTTGCCGTACTGCGATTGGGGGACGGCCTTGTTCTTTTGCCAGAGCAGCAGCGCTTTGAGCATCTCTGCCAGCAGGTGAGCTTTGCCCTCACGAGTGCTGGCGTTACGCCAGAGGCGTTTCTGGCAACGTTGCCCGAAGCACGAAAGCGCGTTCTTGCACGACACTACAAGAAGTCTGATCCCGCGAAGAAGATCTCACGCCGGCAATCTCGTGGCCAGCGCGAGAAGTGACAAGCCAACGGAGAATTCGGCTGTTCCTGGATTCGAATGTCCTCACCGGCGGCATCGTACCTTCGTGGGGCCTCGACAAAGCAGCTTTGTCCCTGTGTGCGGCTCGAGTTTGCAAACTGGTTCTTGCGGAGGTTGTTCGCGATGAGGTGGAAGAAAATTTGTTGCTCCACGCGGAGCGCCTGCCATCGTTAAAAGCTGACGAGCTGGTAGAACACTATCGTCGTCTCGTGAGCCTGACCAATCCTGAAATAGTGCCGTATCCCAGTGAATCCCTGGTGATCTCGAGCCGCCACTTAATCCGGCACGCGGCGGATGTCCCAGTCCTTTTCTCTGCCATGGCCAGCAAGCCGGACTGGCTATTGACGCACAATACCAAGCATTTTACTGAAGCAGTCGCAAAGCGAACTGGGCTGCGAATCGCAACCCCTGCGGAGTTCTTCCGAACCTTGTCCTCATTGCTCGGGTAAAGGAAAGTCTCTCTTGAATCTGACATTGACCGCCTCGATTGCTATTCTTCGTCGCGGTCTTCACGATTGCTGTGCGCCTTTCGGCCCTTCCCTGGCCGTGATGTGTCGAGCAAATAACTCACCAAGTCGTTGAGTTCCCCAGGCGACAGAATAACGCCATAGTCCGAAGGCATTGGCGACCATCCGGTATAGCTCAGGTCCTTGATGTCGGACTTGTTAAGAAGATGGAATACGCCATCCGGAGTCTGCAGTTGCAGCGAGAAATTGTCTTCGTTGCGCGCCATGCCGGAAAGGGTAGTCGAGTCGGCAAGAATGACGGTAACCAGCCCGTGTCGCGGATCGAGATCTCTGTTGGGATTGACGATCACGGCACGAATATCATCGGCGCTCATCCTCTCTGCGTAGGAAGTAAGGTCCCGGCCAAAAAACCCGCCCTGGCCGCTGATCATATGACATTCCGCGCATTTCGCCTTGCCAAAGAACAGAACCTTTCCCCGCGTGGGATCACCCGGCAGTGCAAGCACTTTGGTGCGGCCTTGCAGGGACCGCAGATAGCCAACGAGTGCGGAGAGTCTGGCGGGTGCGTAAGACGCAAACGATGGCATGCCAGCGGCAGTTCTCCCATCGGTCAAGACCTTGAGGAGTTCGGCATCTGTCTTGCGCACGATTTCGGGGCGGGACACGAGGTCAGGTCCGCGCTCGCCGCCGTGCGCGTCGAGTCCATGGCACGACGCGCATGCGGTGTCAAAAGTCCTCTTGGCTTCGAGGAGACCGGCGGCGCTCGTTTTGGACGCGGTCGCACCTGGCCGCTTCTGCCCGCTAACCGCGATGGCAGCGATCGCCAGAAGGCAAAATACTGCCGTCAACGGCGGAATCCAGGCCTCCGCTGAGACAGACCGCTTCCGTCGTTGCTTAGGCATGGCCGGTCTCAATCGATTCAATTTGCTAGAACGATTCTCACACGCGTAAAGCCAGCAAAAGACTTCACCCCGCGCGTCCAAAGATGCTAAAGTGCGCGCGTCTTAACTGCAAGGAGGGTCTATGCGGAGTCTTCTGCTTTCTCGGCGTCACCTCGCTTTGTTCCTCGGTCTGGCTGTCGTTCCAGGCCTGTTGGTTCTGGCACAGGCTTCGAAGATTTCGGCAAAACAAAACCAGTCCGCGGAACCAAAAGACGAGGCTTCTCTCCTCGATGGTTTTCGACACGTGGAAGTTGCCTCGGTGTCTGACGCTCTAGAACAGATTGCCGACAAGAAGATGTACATGACGCATCGCATGCGGCCGCTATTCACGACGCGTTTCGCCGGCTATGCGCTCACAGTTTCGTTGAAAAAAGAGGCGAATCATGATCCGGACGCCCTTAAGGGAATGCTGCACGCTATTGACACCGGCGGTCCCAATTCCGTCTACGTCATGGTCGTCGAAGACGGGAAGGACATCGCAGGCATCGGTGGATTGATGGGCACGGCCATGGCCGCTAGGAATTTCTCCGGCGCAGTCATAGACGGCGGAGTGAGAGACACTGCCTATCTACAAAAGATTGGCTTCCCAGTTTACGCGCTTGGTGTCGTTCCTTCCACCTCCGTCAGCCACTATCGGTTTGCCGGATCGAATATCCCCGTGACTTGCGACGGCGTGCCCGTAAACCCAGGAGATATCATCACCGCAGATTCCGATGGCGTGGTGGTTGTGCCCAAGGGCATGGCCCCACAGATTCTGAAGCTGGCGCAGGAAATGGACTTCAAGGAGCACTCGATGTACGCCTACATCGAGAAGCTTAAATCGATTGAAGAAGCGGTGGCCAAGTTTGGGCGGCTGTGAAAAATTCTGGCCTCCCGCCGCCGAGTTGTAGTATATGAGGTTTCATTCCCTGGAGTCGCATTCATTGTGACGAAATTCCGATTGTCCCTGAGCCAACAAAACTCAAGCGATGCCTCGATGGCAACCATTCTCCTCGTACTCGCGCTGCTGGTTCTGAAGCCGGTGCCTTGGCCGTCCCAGGACGGCCCGATGACTTCCCTGGCCACGACCATTGATGTGCACCCAGCCCAATTACTTTCAAGGCCCAGCAGCGCAAACTGGCTGTCTTACAACGGAGACTACACGGGCCGCCGCTACAGTGCTCTTCCCGAAATCCATGGTGGTAATGTGGCGCAGCTTCGCGCCCAGTGGGTCTTTCACGCATCGAACTCAAGCAACCTCGAAGTTACTCCGGTTGTCGTGGACGGAATCATGTTCGTTACCGCAGCCAACGACGCATTCGCCCTCGACGCCCAAACGGGACGAGCGCTCTGGCGTTACTCGCGTCCCATCACCGAAGGACTCATCGACGACGCCTCGCAACACCACAATCGCGGCGTCGGCATCTGGCGCTCACGCATCTACATGGAAACGGACAACGCGCATCTGGTTTGTCTCGACGCCCGCTCTGGACATCTTCTCTGGGATGTCGCCTACACCGACGGCAACCCCAATTACGGCGCAACCAGCGCTCCTCTTGTAGTTCAAAACAAAGTCATCGTAGGAACTTCCGGAGGTGACGACGGCGTGCGCGGCTTTGTCGCTGCTTATGACGCCGAGACCGGCAAGCAGGCGTGGCGTTTTTGGACCATTCCCGCTCCTGGTGAATTCGGTGCCTCCAGCTGGCCAGGCGAGAGCTACAAACTAGGCGGCGGCACGACTTGGATGCCTGGCACTTTTGATCCCGAACTCAACACCATCTTCTGGGGCACGAGCAATCCCGCGCCCGATTTTGACGGTGCACCTCGCCCTGGCGATGATCTTTACACGGATTGCCTGCTGGCACTGGATCCCGACACCGGCAAACTGAAATGGTACTTCCAGTTCACGCCGCACGACCTTTTTGATTATGACGCAACCGAGACCCCGGTCCTTGTCGACGCAACGTTCCGGGGACAGCCACGGAAACTCATCGTCGAAGCAAACCGGAACGGCTTTCTCTACGTGCTTGATCGCACCAACGGCCAATTTCTTTCCGCCGCGCGCTTCGCCGAGAAACTGAATTGGGCTTCCGGAATTGACTACAAAGGTCGCCCTATCCGGACTGCAATCAAGCCTAGCGCGGAAGGCACACGCGTTTGCCCCGGCATGGTCGGGGCCACAAATTGGCACGCGCCTTCTTACAATCCCCATACTTCCCTGTTTTATTTCATGGCCCTTGAGTCTTGCAGCGTTTTGGTTTTGAAACCCCAAACATTCAAGCCCGGCCAAACGTACTATTCCACGGGGGCCCGTCACAGCGAAGGCGACCACAACCAGAAAATCTTATTGGCCTATTCTCTCGACGCCGACAAGCCCGCATGGCGTTATGTTCAAGCAGGCAGGGGCCATTCCGCAGGCGGAACGATGACCACTGCCGGCGGACTTGTCTTTTTCGGTGACGACGCGGAATCCTTCGAAGCCGTCGACGCCCAGACGGGCAAACCGCTTTGGCACTTCCCTACCGGCCAGAACATCGCCGCATCCCCAATGAGCTACGCTATCCACTCGAAACAATATGTGGCGATAGCGGCGGGGAGCGACATTTTCAGTTTTGCCTTGCCGTAACGAACGCAGGCATGGCTTTGCACCACCCTGGAGGACCAATCAAAAAGGAGGAACAATGCTTTCATTTCTGACTTCGCGGCGTGGTTTCGCAACCAGGCTTGCCGCCCTCATTCCGGGGCTTGCCGTTTCTGGAACTGGGGTCAGCGCGGCGGCCTCTCCGCAAGCTGCAACCGGCGTGAAGAAACTCAATTACGAAGGCAAGCCTGCCGGAACCGGGTTCATCACCCCACTGGTCATACACAACGACACCATGTACATCGCCGGCCAAGGGGCCCATTCGCATGATCCCGAAGGGCAGTTCGCCATGGACATCGAGACCCACACCAAAAAGGTGATGGACAACGTCAAGACTCTGGTCGAGACCGGCGGCGGCACCCTGGACAGCATTCTTCAGCTCACCGTTTATCTGACCAAGATCGACGACTACGAGGGCATGAATAAAGTCTTCAAAACTTATTTCCCCAATGGCGGTCCCGCGCGAACCACGGTAGCCGTTGCCGCACTTCCCGGGAATTCGCTGGTGGAAATCAATTGCATTGCCGTGGTAACGCGGAAGGGATGAGAGGCGTCACCATGACCATCAAGAATTTCCGGAACCGGCGACACTTCCTCGGAAGCGCCGGCGTGCTTGCCGGCATGATGCTCAACGCGCGCAGAGTATTCGGCTTGCCAGCGGTCATTCCGGCACCCGCGCAGGAAAGACTCACTGGCTTTGGCGCCACGGGAAACGTTTACGAAGAGCTGGGAGTCACCACCGTGATCAACGGGCAAGGGACCATGACTTATTTGGGCGGCTCACTCCCCCGTCCGGAAGTGGAAACCGTTATGGCTCTTGCGGCGCAACATTTTGTTTCCATCGTGGAATTGGAACAGGCTGCCGGAGGGCGCATTGCGGATCTCCTGAAGCTTCCGCCCGACTACGATGCGGTCGTCACATGTGGCGCAGCCGCTGGCATGCAGTCGGGCCTCGCAGGAATCCTCACCGGCAATAATCCCAAGTTCATCGAACAACTCCCGGACCTCACGGGCATGAAATCCGAGGTCATTATTCAGAAATCGCATCGAAACGGTTTTGATCATCAACTCCGTGCTACGGGCGTCAAACTGATCGAAGTGGAATCGCGCGAAGACGTGAAGCGGGCCATCAATTCCAAAACGGCCATGATGCATTTTTCGAATTTTGCCAACGCCGCCGGCCAGATCAAAGTGGACGAGTGGGTGAAGCTCGCGCATGAAAACCAGATTCCCGCCTTCAACGACGCCGCCGCGGACACGCCGCCAGTCTCCCATCTGTGGGACTACGCCAACATGGGCTACGACTTGATCGCTTTCAGCGGCGGCAAAGCTATCCGCGGACCGCAATGCGCTGGGCTGCTCATTGGAAAAAAGGAATTTATTGCCAACGCGCTGCTCAACAACAGCCCTCATGAAGATACGCTTGGCCGCGGCATGAAAGTTGGCAAGGAGGAAATCGTGGGCATGGTTAAAGCCCTGGAGTGCTACTTGAACGAAGATCACGCGGCGCAGGAAAAAGAATGGTGGCGCCGCTTGGATGCCGTTTCCGCGGAAATTACTCGAGTTCCTGGAGTGGCAACCTCCTTCAATGTTCCCGACGTGGCCAATCACGTCCCGCACCTGCGCATTTTCTGGGATCCTCGGAAGATTTCTCTATCGCCCCGCGACGCCGCCAGCGCGCTGCGAAACGGCCGGCCCTCCATCGCGCTTGGTTCGTCGGAAGGCGGCCTGGGCATGAACTCGTTCATGCTGAAACCCGGCGAAGAAAAAATCATCGCCGCGCAACTTGTCCAGCTTTTTAAGTCCCATACCGCGTGAAGGCGAGACGCGCCATTTGAGGGCCGGCGAGTTCGGCATGCTGGAAAGTGACTCGAGCATCTGTAAATGACTTCACCGCCGACAAGCCACGTACGCTGGTTTCTCGTCTTCTTGCTTTTTGTCCTGAGTGCCGTCGCGTTTCTCGACAGAGTGAATCTTTCCATCGCGGGCGCCAAGATCTCCGAGGAGTTCGCGATCAGCAACGTCCGCCTCGGCTTTGTATTCAGCGCATTTCTCTTCGGGTATGCGCTCTTCCAAACTCCCGCAGGATGGCTGGCCGATCGCTTTGGTCCAAGGCGTATGCTCGCTCTTGGAGTCCTGTGGTGGGGCGTCTTCACCGCCTTGACAGCAGCCATCTCTCACAGCCTGGGCAACACCGTGTTGGTGCTCGTGGTGATTCGCTTTCTCCTCGGTGCCGGCGAGGCCATCGTATATCCCGCTTCCAACCAGTTTGTCGCCCGTTGGATTCCTAGTCAGGAACGCGGCGTGGCTAACGGGATCATTTTCGCCGGTGTCGGCATCGGCGCGGGGATCACTCCTCCGCTCATCTCCTTCGTTATGCTGCGCTACGGGTGGCGCTCGTCCTTCTGGATGAGCGCGTTAATCGGGCTTGCCGTCGGTGCCGTATGGTTTCTGGCCGCACGCGATACGCCTGATGAGCATCCTTCTTTGTCGTCAAACGAGCTCACACTCATTCAGCAGGGGATTCCGAAATCGGCAGCTTCAAACGAAGGAAACCTGCTCACATGGTCCAGCATCCTGTCGAGCCGCAATGTCTGGATTCTGTCGCTCGGGTATTTTTGCTTCGGCTACGTGGCCTGGGTTTTCTTTAGCTGGTTCTATCTCTATCTCGCCAGAGTGCGCGGCCTGGACCTGAAGACCAGCGCTCTCTACGCAACGCTGCCTTTTCTAGCGATGGCGGTCTGCAGCCCATTTGGCGGAGCCATCAGCGACACCGTGACCAAACATCTGGGCTCACGGCTCGGCCGCTGCAGCATCGCTGTCCTCGGCTTCATCCTTACCGCGACTTTCCTTGTTTTTGGATCCGCGGTCCACGATGCACGAGTCGCGAGCTTTGTTCTGGCCGGTGGCGCAGGCTCTCTCTATCTTTCGCAAAGCTCGTTCTGGGCGGTTTCCGCGGATCTCGGCGGAAAATCCTCCGGCTCGCTCTCCGGCTTCATGAATATGGCAAACCAAATCGGGGGAATGATTACGGTGTCCTTGACTCCTTTCCTGGCCGACCGATTCGGGTGGAACACGGGATTTTACGTCGCGGCGGCCATCGCCGGGCTCGGCGCGGTCGCCTGGCTTTTGGTCGACCCAGGACTTACCCTGCCTCTTGGTCGGGAAATTCGTTGACCTAACCCGTTGATCTGAACCAAGCATTCTTGAGCTTCCGTCCGATGAAGGGCGGCGGTTGGCTGCTTTTCAGCTCGGGCGAAGCGGCGCCGATGTCGCCCGGCCGGAGTTGTCCACACTCGAAGAAAGTAAAGTTAAGTTTAGCCCTCTTGACTTCCACTGCACTTCGAAATAAGCTCCGGGCCAAATGGGGGTGCCGGATGAGCAAGGGCTGTTTTCGTCTTTTCTTCCTGATTTCAATCGTTTCAATAGCACTAGCCAGTGCTGCCGTGTTGCGGGCAGACGTGACGGGATCGATTCTTGGCGTGGTGCATGACCGCTCGCAGGCGGTGGTTGCAGGGGCGAAAGTTGTTGCCACAAATGTGGAAACCAACTTGAGCCAGGAAACCACTTCGAGCGCAGAGGGTTCCTACCACATCCTGGCTCTGCCGGCCGGGAAGTACAAGCTCACCGTCACTGCCCCTGGATTCCGAACCTTCACCGAAACGAATATCGAAGTGAAAGTGAACGACCAGCTGCACTTCGATGTCACTCTTGGTCTCGGCACGGTAACGGAAACGGTGGAAATCACGGCAAATGCCGTCCAAGTGCAAACGGACAACACACAGCTGGGCGACGTCATCGATTCCAAGAAGATGCTGGCGCTGCCCTTGAATGGGCGCAGCTACCTTGACCTTCTGGGTCTACAGGCGGGCGTTGCCCCTAGCAACTCCAACCAAGCGATCCAGCAGGACCGTCCGGTTTCGGGCATCTTGAATGCAGGCAACATCTCCGTCAATGGCCAGCGCGAAACGGCCAACGCCTTCTTGGTGAACGGTGGCGATGTCAGTGAGGGGCGAAACCTCGGCGCGGGTTTGGTACCGAATCTGGACTCGGTGGAGGAATTTCGCCTCATCACCAATAGTTTCGATGCCGAGTACGGGAAATTCAGCGGCGCGGTGATGAACGCCATCACGAAATCCGGCACCAACGGCTTTCACGGCGACGTCTTCGAGTTTCTGCGCAACGAAAAGCTGGATGCCAACAATTACTTCGCGAATAAACTTGGACTTGGAAAGACCGAGTTGCGGCGCAATCAGTTCGGTTACACGGCAGGCGGGCCGGTATGGAAAGACCATCTGTTCTTTTTCTCGGACTATCAAGGGACGCGACAGGTGCAGGGGGCGGAAACCGGCTCCGTTACGGTACCGACGGCCGACGAACGGCAAGGCAATTTTGATCTGGGGTCATTCGAAACGACCGATTCCAGTGGAAATCCGGTGCCAACGACTGTCGACGGTGCGTACTGGGCGCAAGTTTTGTCGACGCGTCTAGGTTACGCCGTCACACAGGGAGAGTCCTATGCCGAAGTTCAGGTGCCGGACAGCAGCCCACTCGGATACCATCTAGCCTTCTGTACCAACAATGCGCAATGCGTGTTTCCTAACGGCGCGCTCCCGCAGTCAGCTTGGGCGGCACCAGCTACGGCCATCCTTTCCTATATTCCGGCCCCGACGGTTTCAGGAAATTCGAACAACTATTCGAATAACAGCGGGAGAAACGTTGTCAACGACGATAAATACGGCGAACGGATAGATTTCAACAATCAAAAAACGGGAAACTGGTCATGGTATTACCATTTGGATAATACCAACGTTCAGAACGCGTTGGCTGGCTTCGCCAGTGTGCCAGGCTTTCCCGCGGCAACGCCTTCGCGAGCGCAACAGTTCGTGATGAGCAACGCCAAGACTCTGGGAGGAACGGCAGTGAACGAAGCCCGGATAAGCTTTTTCCGGACTGCGCTGCACAAGGACAACCCAGCCGGGAGTTTTGCGAGCCTTTCGTCGCTCGGATTCATAACGGGCGCCGGCACCCTAGGCATTGTCCCGCTCCCTGGATATAAACAGTATGTGCCTCAAATCACCCTTAAAAGCATTGGGTTGAACATTGGAGTGCCCACGCTCAATACGTTCCAACCCAACACCACCTATATGGCTACCGACGTGTTTTCGAAAACCAAGGGAAGACATACATGGAAGTTTGGAGGGGAATTTCGCTACCTGCAAGTGAACGAACGCAACTATGCCAGCCCAAACGGGCAATTCGTTTTTGATGGCACGGTGACGGGAAGCGATGTGGCGGACTTCCTCCTGGGCGCGACCTCCACCATCGGTTCCAATGGCCCTTACACCCAGGCTGCTTTGCAGCTTCTTGATTCGCGCTCGCGCTACGGCGGTGCCTTCGTGCAGGATGCTTGGAAGGTAAAACCCAATTTTACGCTGAACCTCGGCTTGCGCTGGGAAGTCAGCATGCCGTGGTATGACACGCAGGGAAAGATTCAGACCTTTGTGTCCGGAGAGCAGTCTGTCGTGTTTCCACTTTCTCCCCAAGGTTTGGTATTTCCGGGCGACCCGGGCATCCCGAAGACGCTGTCTCCAACGAGATACAACAATTTCGCTCCGCGCCTGGGGCTTGCCTATTCACCCGGATTTAGCGACGGAGCATTGGGCAAGATCTTTGGCGGTCCGGGCAAAACCAGTATCCGGGCGGCTTTCGGCCTCTACTACACTTCGGTCGAAGACCTGGACCTGTTTTACGAAGTGGCCGACGCCCCGTTTGGCTTGTATTGGACGTCCCCCGTATCGGTCCTGTTTGAAGAACCGTTTCGGATTCGAGCGAGTGGGCAGTCGCTGGGACAACGTTTTCCGTTCACTGCGCCAATCCCTGGCTCCCCTTCGAACAAGACACTGGATTTTTCGATTTACGAGCCGTTCAACTTTTTCCCGGGCTACAACACTCGCAACAGGCTGCCGTACGGCGAGCACTTCAATCTCTCGATCCAGCGGCAGTTGGACAAATCCACAGTGTTGACGCTGGCTTACGTCGGGACTGGCGGCCATCACCTGATCACTCAGAACGAAGTCAACCCCGGCGACCCGGCTCTGTGCCAGCAACTGACCGCGCAAGGGGCGATCGATGTGACCGCAGGAGGAGTTCCCGGCTGCGGACCCGGGAATGAGAACGACGTCTTCCAGCTGCCAACAGCTACCGTCCCCTGTGACACGCCCAGTCCAACACCTCTCCCAGGGTGCGTTTACAGCACCAGGCACCAGATTTTAAATCCCAATTTCTGCCCCGGCGGGGCACAGGTTTGCTATGGTTCCGGGAATACCAATACGCTGACCACCGCCAATTCGATCTTTCACGCCGGGGAAATCACCGTGGAGCGCAAAGCCAACGACATAACATTCCTGGCGGCCTACACCTTCTCGAAAGCCTTGGACGATTCTTCGGCTTTCGGCGATCTGGTGAACTTCGCGAATCCCAAGTTGAGCCGGGGGCTGTCGTCGACCGACGTAACTCACAATTTCGTGGCCAGTTATGTTTGGTCCATGCCGTTCGACCGAGCTTTCAAAGGTGCGCCGAAACGCTTGACCCAAGGCTGGCAGGTGCAGGGGATCACGCGCTTCTCAACTGGTTTTCCGATCCTGATGAACGAACCCGACGATGATGTGTCGCTGGTTGGCAGCCCACCCACAGATATGCCCGATCGCGTTGGTCCGGTGGTGATTGTGAATCCACGCAAATCGAATCCGAACTGTCCTACCAGCGACGGGACGGGGTGCTACTTCCTGCCGAGCGCATTTGCTTCCAACACCACTCCAGGAACCTTTGGCACTGCCAACCGGCGCTTCTTCCACGGCCCTGGATTCAACAACACAGACTTCGGCATACTGAAGCGAACTGTCATTCGAGAGCAAATGGCGGTTGATTTGCGCATCGAATTTTTCAACATCTTCAACCATGCGCAATTCATGAATCCTGGAGGCAATATCAACGACACCGGGACCTTCGGAATTGTAACGAATGCGCAGCCTCCGCGCATCGGCCAGCTCAGTGCGAAGTTCTATTGGTAATCCGAGAATGGGGGTGCGAGACTCGGAGGGTTTCGCCCCCCTTCCAACGCATTAGATCTTGGATCGTACATTCAAAGAATACCTTGCTGGTGTGAGCCGCCTTCTTATAATTAGGTTCATTTCTTTGGAACGGCACAGTTCGCTCTGGTAGGCTTTGGGGATGGTGCTTCGATTCGTTCTCGGACTCTTGTTGGCATCTCCTCTTTTAGGGCAGAATGCCGAGAGTTACCGCAAACAGGCGGTTGCGTTCTCTCGTGCAAAGTCGTGGGATGAGGCCATTGCAACTTACCATAAAGCTCTGGACCTCGAACCTAACGACGCACTCACTCACTACAATCTGGCGCTGGCGCTAAAATACAAGGGTGAGGCAAGACAGGCGGTCGAAGAGTTCGAGGCCGTGCTGCGCCTCAAACCGAAATGGGCCGATGCGCACTACGGGCTGGGCGCGACTTGGTACGACCTCCACGATTTGGCGACTGCCCAGAAAGAGCTCCGCACCGCCGTTGAGCTGGATCCAAAGAATGCGGCAGCGCACCGCCTTCTCGCGCGCGTTTACGCCGAGCAAAGCGACCTTTCTGCGGCAGAAAGTGAATTAAAGCATGCCGTGGCGTTAAAAGCGGCGGCAGACGCGCACTTCGAGCTGGGAACCGTGGAAGAACAGCTCGGCAAGCTGGACGCCGCTGCGGTTCAATTCCGCGACGCTCTGCGCCTCAATCCACGGCTCGCGCGGGCCCACATGTTGTTGGGGGTGACCTTGCGCCGCCAGGGCCATCATGAAGGCGCACTCTTGCACTTTCGCAAATCCGTCGAAATCGATCCTGGGGATCCCGAGGCGCAATGGAATCTCGGAAAAGAGTTAAAGGCCGGCGGAGACACCTCCGGCGCAATCGCTGCTTTTCGCCGGGCGATAGAACGGAAACCCGATTTCGAGGCAGCACACTACAACCTGGGTATGGCCCTGAGCAAGCAAGGAGACGTTGCTGGCGCTCATAAGGAACTGGATGAGTTGAATGCGTTGCACGAGTTTCGCGCGCGCTTGGCGCAGGCCAAGCTTCTCATCCTCCAGGGCGTGGAAGCGCTCAAAAAGCAGGAGCTCGATGCCGCGCAGGCACTTTTTCAAAAGTCCATCGAGCAAAGCCCTGACTTGCCAACTGGCTATTACTACCTGGGCGTCACCTGGGAGCGTAAAGGGGAACTTTCACAAGCTATGGCGAACTACCAGAAGGCGCTTGAGCTCAAGCCCGATTATGCGCAAGTCCACTCGAGCCTGGGGTTGCTGTGCTGGCGGCAGGGTGATCACGCTCGTGGGCTCGAGGAGTTCCACCAGGCGGTCATGTCCGACCCGGACTTGGCGGAGGCGCATTACAACTTCGGCCTTGCGCTGGCACAATCAGCGCGACGGGACGAAGCCATTCGAGAGCTGAAGGAAGCGATCAGTCTCGATCCCAACTACACTGATGCACGCATCCAATTGGGCTTGGTACTCAGCCAGAACAACGATGCGGCCGGCGCCACAAACGTCTTCCGCGAGCTTGTGCGCCGCGATCCGAATTTTGCGGAGGCTCATAACAATCTTGGGTGGGTGCGTCTCCAAGCGGGCGATTTCAGCACTGCGCAGTTGGAATTTGCCGAGGCCGTGCGCTTGAAGCCGCTCTATGCGGAAGCGCACTACAATCTCGCCCTGGCCCTTCATGGGCAAGGAAAGGAGGCAGAGTCGCGCGCCGAATTCGAGCGAGCTTTCGAGATTTCGCCGGAACTAAGAAACGCGTCTCGCCCGTAGCCGTGTATTCCCTGAGAGTTTTGATTTTTCTGATCGTGGCGTTGGGAGCTGCCCTTCTTGGGAGCGCATGCGGATTAGGATTTTCCGCACCTGGAAGCTTCTTTGGGCAGGACGCGCCGTCGGCACCGGCAGCTACGGCCCCCAAGGTTTGCGAATTTTCGCCGCCGGGAGCTTCTTTTTCCATTCCATACGTCCGGCAATCTCCAGTGCTGAACACGGATCCTCATTCTCCGGCCTGGTCGCACGCATCGTCCACCTGGATGGAAAAAGACTGCACCCATCAGATCGATTATCCCAAACTCAGAACCGAGGTGCGCGCATTTTGGACCGACACCGACCTGTATCTGCTGTTTATTTCACCTTATTACGAACTGAATCTTTGGCTGCCGCCGGATAGCAGCAAGGACCGCCTTAAGCTTTGGGACCGCGACGTGGTTGAGTTTTTTTTGGGCGACGATTGGACAAACATCAATGTTTATCGCGAGTTCGAGATCGCGCCAACCGGAGACTGGGTCGATCTGGCGATCGACCGGAACCGCGACAGTTATGACGCCAACTGGGATTCCGGCTGGGAGCGGCAAGGCCGAATCGACGAAAAGAACCACACCTGGTATGCTGCGGCTCGTGTGCCCTTGCATTCCGTGAGCGAGAAAAAGGTGGCCGCGGGCATGCAGTGGCGCGTCAACCTCTATCGCATCGATGGGCTAGGGGCGGATCCCCAGCGCCGCTTCCTGTGCTGGCAGCCCACGTGTGTCGTCAACCGCGACCCCAACCACGTTCCCGAGCACTTTGGCACTTTGGTTTTTACACGATGACAGGAATCTTGCAGGAGAAAGCACATGCCTTTTTCACACCAATCCAACCGCCGCGGATTCATGAAAGTGCTGGCGGCCTCGCCGCTGCTGGCGCAGATTGCCGCTCAACAGCTCTATGAGAAGTCCGCTGCTGCCATGGGGCTTGACCCGCGCGGAAATGTATACCGCCGCCTGGGTGTCAAGACGGTGATCAATTGCCGTGGAACATGGACCTATTTGAGCGGCTCGCTGCAGTTTCCGGAAGTGCTCGACGCGGAAGCCGAAGCCGGCCGGTATTTTGTGAACCTGGTGGACTTGCAACGCGCAGCGGGACGAAGGCTTGCACAGTTGACCGGCGCAGAGTCAGGCATTATCACTTCGGGAGCAGCCGGCGCAATGGCGGCAGCCACGGCGGCTTGTATGGCTGGCAACGATCCCCAAAAAATCTGGCAGCTTCCGGACACCACAGGGTTGAAGCATGAAGTGATTATGGTTGGCGGACGAAGCGCGTTTGACAGCGCCATCCGGCTCGCCGGCGCAAAACTTATCCTTGTCGAAAAGCCAGATGAGATTGCCAACGCCATCCATGCCGACACCGCAATGATTTACACCACCGATCTCGGCGATGAACTCGAACGGGAAGCGTCCATCGCCAAAGAGCATAATGTCCCTCTCTTGCTGGACGATGCCGCCGGAATTCCGCCCATCGAAAATATCAAGCTATACGCCAAGATGAAGCTCGACTTGTACACTTTTTCCGGCGGCAAGGGCCTGCGCGGCCCCCAGTGTAGCGGCGTGCTGCTTGGCCGCGGGGATTTGATTGAAGCGGCCCTGCGTAATTCCTGCCCCTTCGAGGGCGCCGTTTGCCGACCCATGAAAGTGGGGAAAGAAGAGGTCATTGGTTGCCTTACGGCCATTGAAACCTGGCTGAAAACGGACCCCAAGAAACTTTACGAGGAGTGGCACGCGCGCGTGGATCGGATCGCAAAACTGGTCGAGACCGTTCCGGGCGTGAGCACGGAAATCTACATTCCCGACGATGGGAATCGCTATCCCACTTTGCGGGTGTCTTGGGACCAAAAAGCCTGGGGTTTTCCTATCACGGACTGCGTAGAAAAGCTCCGCGAGGCCGATCCCGTCATCGAAGTGCTTGGGGTAGACAATCCGAGCATGGTAACTGCCGTGCGCGAGGGCGTGGAAAAGCCAAACCCAAAGGAGCTCAAGGAACAAAATCACATCGAGCTGGTTTCGATGACCATTCAGCCGGGGGAAGAAATGATCGTGGGGCAGCGGCTGCGAACAATCCTAAGCTCAGCACGTAAAGGAAGGCCCGCGTGAGATTCCTGTTTCTCCTGGCCGCCTCGGTGCTTTCCTTTCCGTCCGGCGCACAAGGTCAGATTCGAGCGGTCATTCCCCCGCACACACCCGCTGCGAACGTTGCGCTAGGACCGCCGGGAATCGACGCGGGAGATTACGTATATGTTTCCGGCCAGGGACCTTTCCGTCTGGACGGCAGCACTCCCACAACTTTCGCGGACCAAGTCCGACAGGCTCTCGATAACGTAAACAGCGTGGTCCGGGCAGCAGACCTCACCATGGCTCATGTTGTTTACGTTCAGGTCTACCTTCGAAACATGAATCAGTACCTCGAGTTGAACCATGTCTTCGCCGACTATTTTCCTGAGGGCCCTCCTGCACGTGCAGTGCTTGGCGTTGCCCGGCTGCCTCAAGAGGAAGAAGTACAAATCAATGCTGTCGCGGTTCGGGATCTTCAGGGAAAGCAGCCAGTGTCCGAGCCGAATACCCCTTCGACCAAGGGCTACTGTTCGGGAATGCTGACCTACGATCGTTTGTTTGTTTCCACCATGCCGGGCAGCGATCCTTCTACGGGGGCTGTTCCGGAAGACCCTGCCGCTCAGGTGAATCTGGCGCTCGACCGCATGAATTCTGTGCTTCAGGCTGCCGGTCTCACTATGGGCCACATGGTTTTTGTGAATCCTTACCTGACTTCCGAAGTCCCCCTGCGCATCATGAATCAGCACTATGCTCGGCGCTTTGAATTTGGGAATACTCCCGCACGGGCTACGATGGAAGTTTCCAGTTTGCCGCAAGGCGGGCACATCGCTTATACCGGCGTGGCGGTGCGCGATCTAACCCGGCGACACGCTATCCGGCCGAAGAATATGCCGCCGAGCCCTACTGCCAGCCCCTGTGTTTTTGCTGGCGACACGCTGTATTGTTCAGCCAAGAGCGGATTCCTTCCGGGGCCTAATGGCGGCGTTTATGCGGCCACGACGACCGACCAGACCCGTCAGACGATGCGCAACCTGCTCGACAACTTGGAAGAGGCGGATCTGAGTTTCGATCAGGTCGTCTCGGCGACCATTTACCTGGACGACTTATCGGACAGCCCGCTTTTTGCAAAGGTCTACAGAAAATATTTCACCGGAATCTTGCCGGCGCAGACGACGCTTCAGCAGATTCCCTCCGTTGAACGAAAGCCAGACGCAGAAGGGCATTATCCCGACTTGGAACAGATGTCTCTGATCGCTGTGGGTGCACGTGGCCGTCTGAACCCACATCCTGTGCCTTAATAGGTTACAGGTCTTCGCTTCGCTATTTTGGGCTTCGTTGCTTTCGAATCTCTTCCAAACGTCTTTTCAAATACTCTTGATATTCTTGCAGCAATTTTGGATCGCTCGGCGTGGAGTAAATCTCGCTCGACTTGTACTTCCCCTCGTCAAACTTCTTTTTTGTCCATTCATCATGGATATGAATCTCATCGGCGCGGTCGAGGACCTCTTTCACCAGTTGCGGCGGTATGAAATACACGCCTTCGCGGTCGCCAACAACAAGGTCGCCCGGCATCACGGTTACGCCACCGATGCGCACCGGAATATTGATGCCCGTCAGCATGACATTCCCAATGGGAGTCGGATCGACGGCCCGGAAGTAGGCGGGCATGTCGATCTCCGAAATACCGTTGAGGTCCCGAATACTTCCGTCGACAACCAACCCGCCGCTGTTGGTCGCTTTCATCACGTAGTAAAAAAGGTTGTCGCCGACGACGGTTCCGTTCACCTTCTTGCCAAAAATATCGACCACTAACACATCGCCGGGTTGCAGCATGTCTATCGCTGTCTGATTCGTAAGCCGCGGGACGCCATGCTCCTTGGCTTTGTTTCTGGCAATTTCATCAATGTCCGGGCGCAGCGGCATGAATTGCACGGTAAAAGCTCGCCCCACCATGGGCTTGCCGGGATGCAGAATCTGGAATCCGTCGGCGTACTGATTGTGGAAGCCCCGCTGCTCAAGAACAGCCCAAATTTCCTCCGAAGAAAGTTCCCGCGCCCGTTCCAAGAAATCGTTCGGCACTTTGGGTCTGCCGTCAGGAAGGCGGTCAAATGGCTCTTGCGCCGTGTAATCCACCAAATCCTGTTTGGAGAAGTTTAATAGTTGCGCCGGTGTCGGCCCAGGTGAAACTAAGGTGATGACACTTATGCAAAGAGCCGCCTTGGCGCTCAGGCTGCCGAGAAGGTGGATGGCAATGCTTTTCATAGGACCTCCAACTTGGTGAATATTTTGATTGCAGCTAACGACTGGAGCGACGCGAACGCGCCCTAAGCCCGATCATTCCTGTCGCGCCCGAAAACTCTCAAATGACCAATGATTTGTCAAACGCGAAACTTGTCTCGGGGCGGCAATCTCTGTATCGTCTTGCCGTCGCTCTCGGGATGGACTTCAGCGAGTGTTCGATGTATGCCTACATCGAAAAACTCAAATCTCTTGAGGATGCCGTGAAGAAATTCGGGCGGCTCTGACAACTACTGCGAGATGCAAGAGGATCGATTTGGTTTCAGGAAGTAGGCAAAACTGCTTCCGAAGTGAGGGAAGACCATGCGCAATGACCATCGCCAGCTGGATCGCCGTGAAGTTTTGAAATCCTCCGCCGCGGCTCTGGGCAGTTCCCTGCTCATGGCGGACGCCGATGCCTATCCCCAAGGCGTCCATACGAGCTCACGGCCTTCGGATCTGAAGATTACCGACCTTCGTGTGGCTACCATCGTGAAGCCGGGGCCTAGTCCTTGTACCCTGATTCGAATCGATACCAACCAGGGCGTCAGCGGACTCGGCGAGGTGCGCGACGGCGCCAGCCCGACTTACGCTCTTTTCTTGAAAAGCCGCATCCTCGGCGAGAATCCGTTACAAATCGACAAAATCTTCCGCAAGATCAAGCAGTTCGGCGGGCACGCGCGGCAGGGCGGCGGAGTATGTGCTATCGAAATGGCGTTGTGGGACATCGCCGGCAAAGTTTACAACGCCCCGGTCTACGCCATGCTAGGCGGAAAATTCCGCGACAAGATTCGCATCTATGCGGATACGGAGGAATCCAAAGATCCCAGGATTTACGCCCAGCGAATGAAGGAGCGCAAAGAAGGTATGGGGCTAACCTGGTTGAAGATGGACCTGGGGGTCGAGATGGTGGCCGACACACCCGGCACGGTCACCAATCCCTCGGACTTGAACCAATGGCAAATGAACCAGCTTCCTCACCCTTTCCTGGCAATGGAAGTCACCAACAAAGGCATTGCCATGCTCGAGCAATACGTTGCCGCTGTGCGCGATGCTGTGGGCGTGGAAATTCCCCTTTCCATGGACCACCTCGGACATCTCGGCGTGAAGTCTATCATTCGCCTCGGCAAAGCTTATGAAAAATATAACTTGTCCTGGATGGAGGATGTGATTCCATGGACCTATACCGACATGCTCAAGCAGATTTCGGAGGAAAGCCCCACACCCATCCTCACCGGCGAAGACATTTACCTGAAGGAACCGTTCCAGATCCTCTGCGAAAAGCACGCTGTCAGCAAGATTCACCCTGATCTGGCGACCTCAGGCGGCATTCTGGAAACACACAAGATCGGAGACATGGCCGAGGAATACGGCGTGCCCATGGCCATGCACTTTGCGGGAACGCCGGTCTGCTGCATGGCGAACGTGCACTGCGCCGCCGCCACTCAGAATTTTCTGGCACTGGAGAATCACTCCCTCGACGTGTCTTGGTGGTCATCGCTAGTGCAGGAAGGGCTCGACAATCCGATTGTGAAGCGCGGCTGGATTGACGTCCCCGATCGTCCTGGTCTTGGGGTGACTCTCAACGAAGAGGTAATACGAAAACACTTGGCTCCGGGCACGGGCTACTTCGAGCCTACACCGCAATGGGACAACGAGCGGTCCTGGGACCGCCTCTGGAGCTAGAACAATTGTATCTCCCGCCATTGCGGTGTGTTGGGGGGCTCGTCGACGATCGCTTCGGCCTTGGGGTCCCAGTAGATTCTTTTCCCGGTCCAATAAGCACGCGTGGCCATCATGCAGGCAACGGAGTGCGCAAATCCGTGATGTACGGTCGCGTTCGGTTGTTTCCGGCTGCGCAAACAATCCAACCAATTCGTCATGTGCGAGGGTTCTTCATCGCCCATTCCCGTGGGCGGAAGACTCGTGTCTCCGGGCAACAAGAGGTCTCTAACGGCTCGCTTCGAGTCCACCGTCAGGTCGTCCTCATGATTGCCCTTCTCTTCCACAAGCTGCCAGCGCGGGCTGCCCTCTCCCCCGGTGTTGATCATAGTGGCCTTTTTCCCCATGATCCGCGTAAAACTGGGCGCGTCGTTGCCAAAGCTTGTCGAGTAGCTGACCAGGAAACCCTTTGCGTAGGTGAACAGCGCTTGGAAAGTATCAGGATTCTCCCGCCCATCGTGCCAGGCAAAAATGCCGCCGTTGGCCACGGCGGATTGCGGATAGTCCACGTCCATGAAGTAGTGGCAAAGGTCGATGCCGTGGCTCATCCACTGGTCGGCAATGCCGCTCGAGAATTCTTTGTACAGGCGAAATTCGAAATAGAGCTGCGGATCGAATGGACAGAGAGGCTTGGTCATCAGCCAGGCGCGCCAGTCCGCGTCCTGTTCCCGGATCATTTTCACTTCGGGGCGTCCGCGCCAGCGAGGCCCATGATAGTTCCACTCCATCTCATACTTGCTGACTTCCCCTAGAGCGCCGGTGCGGATCAAGTCGCGCGCCGCAATTTGATACGGCTCGCTGCGATGTTGCGTGCCAATCTGAGTGATGAGATTTCGTGCAAGAACGGCATCGCGCGCCGCCGTGACCTCTTCGAGGACATTGCCCATGGGCTTTTCGCAATAAGCGTCTTTGCCCGCTTCCGCTGTCAATTTCAAAAGCGGTGAATGCGAATGCTCGGGCGTGGAAATCATGACCCCGTCAATGTCTTGGAGCGCCAGCAACTCTTGCGGATGCTTAAGGGCGCGCGGCGCTTTGCCGAAATATTTTTCATTGGCGGTCACGGCGCGCTCGAGGTTGTGCGTCCACAAATCGCAGACAGCGGAGACCTCCACATTCTTCTTGCCCTTGAGAACCGCGACAATCCCATCGAGTTCCGTACCGCGATTGCCGACACCGATATGCCCGAGCGAAATCCGGTCGTTGGCCCCGACGATGCGTGAATAAGACAGCGCCGAACCGGTCATGGCCGGCCTTCCCGCCGCTATGGCTGCGCCTCCCGCCGCCATGGCCGCGCCTTGCTGCAGAAATTCTCTCCGGTTAAGTTTACCGTCTGAAGTGTCCATAGCCATCTCTCCCGGCGTTGAATTATAAGCCCCTGGCAGGACCCGGGCCTACTGTTTGGCCGAAGCGTCCTTGCGTTACCAGATCAACTTTAACGCAAACTGCAGCTCACGGTTGCTGGCGGCGGTGCTGTTGATGGTGTTGAAGTTGCCGAACTGCTCGGCGGGCGTCGCGTCCACAAAGGGGTTAGGCATGGAGAAAATCGGGTGATTGAAGAAATTGAAAGCCTCAAACCGGAACTGGAGTTTCAGCCGCTCCGTGATGCTGGTGGTCTTGGTCGAGCTGAAGTCGAAACTCACGTACTTTGGACCACGAAGAATGCTTCGACCGGCATTTCCAAAGACCTCCGTGCCCGTTGGTTGCGAAAGAGCGGACAGATTCCACCAGTTTAGAAGCTGCTTGGGACCGTCGTTGGGATTTCCTCCAGAGACATCACAGTTGTCTTGCTCGAAATTCACGTTATTAACCGCGGCGTCGCTAGTCGTTAGGCAGGAAGCCGGGAAGCCGGTTCTCACTACGTTAATACCCCCGATTTGCCAGCCGCCGAACAATTTGTCCGTGGGAACGGACCAATCGGAACCCCAGCGCTTACCTCTGCCAAAGGGCAGTTCGTACAAGGCGCTGTTCACCCAGTTGATCTTGGCGTCGAAAACCGACGGCCCATAGTCCCGTCGCAGGTCATAAATGTGCGGCGTTGCTTGTCCATTGCCGCCGTCACGCGTAGAGGATGCGGTGTCCAGCGTCTTGGACCAAGTAAAGGAGCTCAGAAACGAGAGACCTTGGGAGAGGCGTTTTTCCAACTTGGCCTGCAGCGAATTGTAATTGGCAGATGTGGCGCTTTCAAACAGATTGAAGTAGGACCCTAAGGCCTCGATTTTTTGCGGCAAGTAGGTTACCGGCTGCACGACTTGATCGCCATTCATCACTGGAAAGGTCTGGTTTTGATCGGTCAAATGGGGCAGGTGCGTGGATGCCGAACCTACATAGGCAAGTTCCACGATGAAGTTTGGGGCCACTTCCTGCTGGATGCCCAAACTCCACTGCTGGATGCGCGGCGTCTTCAGATGGGGCTCCACGACAAACATGGAGGGTTGAATAATTTGTTGCGAGGTGTTCGAGAAGATTTGGTCTACGACGGAAAAGAACCCTTTGCGGATAAACTTCGCCGAGCGCGGGGCGTTGCGCGCGAAGTCGAACCAGGGATCGGCATTCATCGGCGAGTAAAAGATTCCCGCTCCGCCTCGGATTACCATCTTGTTGTGCCCGAACTCCGGGGTCCACGCAAAACCAAAACGCGGCGACCAGTTCGTCTTGTCCGTAAACACTAGGTTGGGACCGAGACGGTTATTGCGCACAAAGGGAAGATAGGTCGGCGAATGGGGGTCCGTGTCGAACGTTACCTGCGGGAAGTCTTGATAGGGATCGCCGCTGCCCGGTCGTACGACCACAGGACACACGGTTCGCCCGGGGAGAGCCACGGGGCAGGATGCGCTCAGGTCCACGTTGACCATCGAGTCTTTCAAATCGTGCCAGTAAGGAGCAGCCTCATAACGCAAACCAAGATTCAGAGTCAAGTTTCGCCGGAACTTGAAATCATCTTGGGCGTAGTAGGCCTGCGTCCAGCGAAAGAGATGCACATGGGAGTCACCCGTAGCTACTTCGGAATCGTTGCTAATCCCCAGCAGCATGCTGGCCAACGAAAGCCCATCGCACGGCGGGGGGAAGTTGGGGTCCGGGCATGATGCCAAGGTGATTGCCTGGGTCGCCGAAACTGGATTCTGGAATGACGCCCGCGCGAGATTGTGGGAGAGCAGATTAAGATTCTCGTGGCGGAAATTCCCTCCTGCCTTGATGACGTTGCGACCCTTGCTCAGTGACCAATCATCCCCATATTCATATGTGTTCTGGATCTTTCGCAGCGGATGTCCGAAAGCGTCCTCGCCCAAGCTTTCAAAATTATCGCCAGCTCCGAAGAAGCTCGGTGTTCCAAAATCGACTGGGTCGCTCGATGCGCCAGGTATGCCCAGTTTTTGGACAACGTTCGTGGTCCCGGCTAGCGGTCCGATACGGCTGCCGTTCGCACGTATGTAATTCACCTTGGCTTCGTTGACCATGGCAGGGCTTACGGTCCATGAGTAATGCACCATCCCGGTCATCGTTTTCACAGACTCGGTCAAGTCCTTGACCGGCAATGCGTTGTTGTTGATCGCGTCCTCGCGCCCGGAGGAGAATCGCATCCACAGGCTCATGTTGGTCTTGAGGTTATAGTCGAGGCGACCAGCTCCCTGGTCGTAATCGGTAGGATGACTGACCACGGCCGTGTAGTTATTGGTCAAGCCGGGAAGGTTGGGCGCGGGCACGTAGGAGGAGGCCAAAAATGCCTGGGCCGCACCGTTCCAACACTGTTGTGGAATCTTCATTCCGGCCCAAGGCACATCGGTGCCGGGATTCGCATTGAAGCAACCAGCCGGCAGAGCATTATTGGCCCAAAACGTCGAATTGCCGCCGGCATCCGTCGTGTGCGGCATGTAGATCGGGATACCATAATCGGAAAAGTCGCCGTTTTTCACATTGGGCATTGGCACGGTGACCCGATCATTCGAGTTTGTGTGGTCACGCAGTCCTTCATAGGCAGCAAAGAAAAACAGCTTATCCTTGAGAACCGGACCGCCACTCGTTCCGCCGAATTGATTGCGCTTGAAAGGAGGTTTGGGTGCTGGCCCTCCGGCGTTGATATCGTTGAAAAAGTCCTTGGCATCAAAGAAGTCATTTCGCAGAAAATCATAGGCGGTCCCGTGGAATTGATTTGTGCCACCTTTGGTTACGGCGTTGATCTGAGCGGCGCCGCGGCCATATTCCGCGGTGTAAGAGTTCGTCTGCACTTTGAACTCCTGGATTTCGTCGATTGCAGGAATGGCAGCCACGGTGTTGAAGTCCGGGGAAGTGTCCGTAGCGCCGTCAAGGAGGAAATTGGTATCTTGAGCCCGCGCCCCGCCCAGGGAGTACTGGTCGGTGACGCGCCGCCCGACGTCGCGAACTTCTTGGAACGACGTGTTCGAATCTTTGGTGAAAGTGACGCCGGGTGCGAGGGTAGCCAGATCCAGGAAGTTGCGCCCGTTTAGCGGGAGGTCTACCACCCGCCTGTTGTCTATCACCTGGCCCACGGTGCTCGATTCGGTTGAGAGCAATGGGGCCTCCGCCGTGGTTATAACCGTTTCAGTCATTTGTCCCACTACCAGGGTCACGTCCACGCGTGCTTTCTGGTCCACCTGGAGTTCAAACGCGGCAACCGTAGATGTCCGGAAGTTGGCGTGTTTTACCGTCACCGAATAGTGCCCCGGTTCCAGCGCAGGCACGGTGTAATCGCCGGAAGCGTTCGTGCGCGTCACGTAATGCGTGTTCCGCTCAACGTTGGTTACCGTGACTTCCGCGCCGGGGACCACCGCCCCCGAGGCATCCAGAACAATGCCGGTGATGCTGCCTGTGCCGATCTGTGCAAAACTGCTGGTCCCGGTCAGAACGAACAGCGCAAGCCAGACCAGCCCGCCGGGAAGGGCCCCGTTGCCGAAGACTTTCCTGTCCTTATGCATAACTCACCTTCCGGGCTGACCGAAAAGTTAAACATTGACTTGCGATGGCCCAGGAAGAAAGCAATCTTGGTTGAGGCGAGAAGCAGTTTGAGGAGGCGCGGTAAGGGTCGCGCGAGTTGTTACGCTTCCGTCCTGCTTTCGGACGGTCTGCGTCTCACCGTTCCCGGCATCGTCTTGAGTCTCCTGGATTTCGGTGGCCAACTTTGCACCCCTCGGGAAACCTTCAGACGTGTGCGAGCTCGCGGAGCTTGGGGCTGGCACTCTGCCAGGATTCCATTTGCCGGCGGAGAGTCTATCACTTTTCTGAATCGCCGGAATCGTAAATCTTAACGACCATCGGAGAGCCCCAACATCCTCGACAAGGTTCCGCCCATAATCATCTTGCGCGCGTGTTCTGGAACTCCGCAGGCATCAAACAGGGCGTGGTATTGCTTTATAACCGGCGCGATCCCGTCCAGACCGTTGTCCGACCCGAAGACGATTTTTATGAACGCGCTCGTGTCGCCATCCGGAGTCTTTACTTTCCACTCCGGGCTCTGCCATTCCGTGTTCGACCACCAGAAAATTTTCTGGAAATCCGCCAGGCGCGCCTGCATTTTCGTGAGCGTGGAACCACTCAGGTCGAAAAACACGTTGGGATTCCATCGCGCAATTTCCGCAGCCCATTCGTATTCAGGATTGCCGCAATGCGCGCCCAGCACAGTGATTTTGGGGAAACGCCGGGCAATTTCCTCGAGGTAAATCGGCCGCATGCGGCCGGAAGCCACGTCTTCCGGCTCGTCGAATTTTCTGCGCAGCACAATGCCGGTGTGGAAAAGAACGATCCAGCCGTACCGGTTCGCCAGCTCGTACACAGGAAAATAGGATGGATCGTTGTACGGCTTCTTCACAAACTCCATCTCGCCCAACCCGCGGTATCCCATCGCGTGGAGTTCCTCGACTTGCTTGACTACGTCTGGAGCGTCCAAATCAACAAAGCCAAACGGAATGATTTGGGCGGGATGCTGTTTCGCGGCATCGAGGACCGTTTTTCTGTTCGCAAAAGGCGTGAGAACACACGCCGTGAGATTCAGGCGGTCCGAGAGTCTCAGGAGGTCGCTGATGAAATTCGGATTTTTCTCATCGAAATGCACGTGCATGTCCACGATGCGATCCGGCGTTCCCGGAGACTCAGACGGCCGGGTACTTGATGGATCGAAGTTTTGCAGGTTGCCGCGAAACAGGGTGGACCAGCTTGGGAGCGTGGCAGCGGCGCCTGCGTGGCCTAGGAATTTTCTACGCGACACAGGGTTGCTCATGAGATTCCTCCCTTCCTGGGGCTGACGGAAGTTTGTAAGAAAGACTCGCGGTGGTTTCGCTCGCGGAGGGCCTCCGTGCCACCGGCGCGGGTCGTGGAGAGCGCGGCGACGGCATTGCCGTATTCCAGACACTCCTCCAGGTTGCAACGGAGAATGAATTTATGGAGGAAGCCAGCGTTGAAGCTGTCGCCGGCGCCAACCGTATCCACCGGCTGAACCGACACGGAAGGCGCATGGAATTGATTCTTGCCGCGTTTTGCAAGGACGCCTTTGGGTCCGCACTTGATGACAACAATGGGAACGAGCCGCGAGAGCGAGTCAAGCGCGTTCTGGACATCGCTTGCGCCAGCCAGCTTGCACGCCTCTCGCTCGTTGGGGAGGAAGATGTCCACACTTTTCAGCACGGACTTGACATCCTCGACCCAAAGGTCTTCCGGGTCATCGTTCGTGTCGAGTGATGTTGTGAGGCCCGACTGTTTCATCTTTGAAAACAGCTCGGGGATTCTCGGGCGGAGTCCGCGCAGAAGAAAAAAGGAAGAAAGATGAAAATGAGAGGCGCTGCCGAGATAGTTCAGGTCCAGGTGGGCAAATTGCAAGTCTAATGTGGTTCCCAAATAAGTGAGAATCTTGCGCTGCGCCGCGAGAGGAAGAATCACGGTGAGGCCGGTGGTTTTCGCTGCAAGAACCTTTACACCAGAAACATCCACGCCGCTTTCTTGCAGACGGTCCACACAGAATTTGCCGAGAGGATCGCCGCCGATGCAGGAAGTGAAACCAACACGGCTGCCCAGGAGCGAAATATTGTGAGCGAAGATGGCCGAGGAACTGCCGAGAGTTATCGCCAAGTCTTCGGCCAGGTGTTCGCGTTCAGGTTCGAGCGTTGCGGGCAGACCGTACAGAATCAAGTCGGCATTCAGTTCTCCAACAACGCTGATGTCAAAGCGCTTCACCGCGCTGTCTCCTTTCTTGCCACGCGGTCGACGCGAACGCTTTGCTCGAAGCGCGAAACATCCTCTTGTTTAATGCGGGCAGGAAGTGGTGCGAGGCAATTGGCTGCGCCGCAAGCGACCGCAAGCGCCAAACTGCGTTCGAAGGAAAGGCCCGATGCCGTGCCGAGCGCTAAACCCGCGAAAGCCGAGTCGCCGCAGCCAACGGTGGATTTGGCGCGCAACGGAGCCGTCCAGGCATGCATCACAGGTTCGTCGCGCTGCTGCATTCCGACGATCCCGCGGTCGCCCAAACTGATGGCTGCGGATTTCGCGCCGCGCTCCAGCAGTTTGCGGACTGCCTGGCCCGCAGAGACAGGATCGTTTACAACCATCCCGGTGACCGTCTGCGCTTCTTCGCGATTGATTTTCACGAAGTGCGGTGCGGCAGCCAGCGCTTCGGCCAAGGCTGAGCCGCTGGTGTCGAGGAATGCGAGGCAACCGGAGGATTGCGCCAATTTCAGCAGCACGGCAGAAGCTTCCGCGGGAACACCCGGAGGCTGGCTCCCGGAGATTAACACAAATCTCTTGCTCGCCACGCGCTGAAACTCATAGGCGCAAATTTTCTGAAATTCGCACCACTCGGATGGCGCAATGGTTCCGCCGGGCTCGAGGATTTCGGCGACCGCGCCACCGGTGTCCACGATTTCGAGGTTGACGCGCGTTTCGTGGACCGCGAGCACGGAGACGGCTTCGATTTTCAAGCGGCGAAGCCCTCCCATTAATTCGTTTCCCGTCGCGCCGCCGGAAAAGCCGATCCACGTTGGATGGGCGCCTAAGCCTCGGAGGGCCATGGCCACGTGCGCGGCCTTGCCTCCCGGCGTGCGATGGACTTGCGTTGCGCGATGGACGCGCCCGATTTGGAATTCGTCCAACACCAGCCGTGTGTCAATGGCAGGATTCAAACTCACACAGAAGAAAGCGGCGCGGTGGCCGCGCGGATCTGCGTCTGGCTTATTCATTGGCGGGATACTTTTCCGACCAGGGCGTGGCATGTCGCAGGCTTGTGTTGACGGCGCGGATATTCTGAACGCCGTCAGTTTCCAGCCATTTTTGAAGCGCCTGCGCCCCGCCTCGGACAAAAACCCCGACGCCGTCCTTCCAGGTGGCACGTCCGCAAAGAACGCCGCAAAAATGCACGCCAGCTTCGCCGGCGAGCTCGAGAGCTTCGTTGAACACGCGATGGCTGACGCCCGCGGAAAGAAACAGAAAGGGTTTCGAGGTCGCTTCCGCGGCGCGGCGAAAGAGATCGAGAGCGTCCTTGCGGTCGTGTACAAACGTTCCGTCAGAGGCCGCGGAGCCCTGAACGTAGGCCATGGTTACAGGAACTCCCACTTTCAAAACATCCACGCAATAGCGCGACTGCGAGAATTCCTTCATGGCGCTCGTCAGGATATCCGGTTTGCAGCGCGCAAATTCAGGGCTTTGCTCGTCCATGCCGGCCTGATAAGGAACAATTTCGAGAAAAAATGGTACGTCTCGACCAGCGCATTCCCAGCCAACGCGTTCAACCCAGGCTCGTTTGCGATCCGTGATTTCCGGCGCATCCGACAGGGCATAGTACAGCAAGACCTTGATGCCGTGTGCGCCCGCGTCCACCAATCGGCCTACCGACCAGCCTTCCAGCAACCGCGGGATGCGACCGGGAATGATGGGATCGTAGCCGCTGACCTCATAGGCCATCAGCAGGCCGCAGGACGAGGAGCGCTGGGCAGCCGCACGCAAACCGTACTGCGGTTCGAGAAGAACAGCGCTGGCATGCGGAGAGAGTGCGCGCACGACGACGGACTTGAATTCTTCAAGCTGTTCACGCTTGACCGCGTGTTTCTCGATTTTCAGCTCGGCGGAGAAGAGTTTTCGCAGCGCGTCGCGCTGGTCGATGGCAAGCGCACCAATAACCCCGCGGGAATCCGAGACGGATTCGAGCCTCTTCCGCTTGCCCGGGGACAGCTTCACTTCGATCCTCTGTCCGAAGGTAGGTTCGAGTTGCACGGTCGATTGGGCGACCACCGCCCTCGGTCGTTCTTCCTAGCAAAAAGGGGCGAACCGCACGGCCCGCCCCCTCTTGGCAATTCTAATTGTTTGCGCTTGCGCGGACTAGAACGTAATCCTCAGCCGCAGGCGCACGGTGGGTCAGAATTTCAGCCGCAAGGCGAATAGAATGACGCGCGGATCATGGCTTGGATCGAGAATCAAGCCGAATGTGCCGCCCTGAGACGGGAGTCCATCGGCAAGGTCCGTGTCGGGATCGCCGCGTCCGGTGCGATTGAAGACATTGAACATGTCCGCGCGGAACTGAAGTCCGACGCGCTCGGTGAGACGCGTATCCTTCACAATTCCAAAATCCTCTCTACTGTGACCTGGACCGCGGGTGTGAGGCAGGAAACCGGGAGAGTTTCCAGGGCGCAATGTAAAGGAGTTAATCGGTGACAGAGGCGGGTCCGTGAACGCCAGTGGGTTCAAATAAGGAGTCCCGTTGGTCACGTCCAAACCGCGCGAGGTAATAGTCTGAGGAACGCCGGGAACGATATCTGCCCGCACGCCGTTCATTTGAATGCCGGGGCTCACCGAGTCATCAAAGATGACCAGCGGGTCGCCAGAGAAGTAGTTCTGAATTGCCGTAGCCTGCCACCCGGAAACCAAGCGGTCGAACGCCCCGCCGGTATTTAGCCATTTCTTTCCATGCCCGAACGGCAACTCATAAATCCAGGTGAATTTGAGGAACTGCGGGAAATCGAAGCTGGCGATGGCTTTCTCCGCCTTGCGGTTATAAAAATCTTGGACGATCTGACTTCCGGAGGCATAGAGAGCGCTATCGGTGTCGGTGAGAGTCTTGGACCAGGTGTAGGCGGCAATGAAGCTCAGGCCGTGCGATGCAGTCTTGCGGGCCATGAGCTGAAGAGAATGATACGTGGAATTACCTATCGTCGGATAATTGTTGACTAAGCCCGAATACTGCGGGAATGGCTGGAGCGCCGCCGCCACCGTCGTGCTGTAGTTGTTGATTTCAAAATCCGGATAGGGTAGCCCGGTGATTCCAAAACTCGCCAAGATCGGACCGTTAACCGGGTCGGCCAAATCGGTCGCCAAGTCGTCTGCGAGAATATCCCCCAAGGCCATGTACTTCGAGGGCGCTTGATTGTACCAGAAGCCAAAGTAGCCGTTGAGAAGGCGAGTGCCCTTTGATCCGACGTAATCCGCCTGGAGCATGACGTCGTGCGGGAATAGGTACTGTAATCCGGTACTCCAATTCTGGGCATACGGCTGCGCCGCAGCATTTCTGGGCATGAAGTCGAGTGTTTGTCCATTTGCAGACGCCGGGTCACGGTTGGGAAGTGTTCCCGTAAATGCGGGGACACCGACCTGGGCCAATGCCGGCAAGGGAGCAGACTTTAGGGTTGACAAATACGTAACTGGATCCTGGGGAAAGCCGGTGGGAGAAGTCCCCCTGTTTAGCGGCACTCCGCTGTTGAAGCCAAAAAGGTTCTGACTGCCGAAGTTGTTCTCGATCGGAGGACCGTAAGAAATTCCGTAACCTCCGCGAATCACTAGATTCTTCTGGATCTGGTAGGCGAGACCTATGCGTGGCCCGAACTCTTTGAAATACCAGTCCTGGAAGGAATTGCGGTGGAAGCAGGTTTGGCAACTGCCCAGGAACACCAAGGCCCCAAGTATGTTGTCGGCGCCAGGATTCGGCACGGTGGGATCGAATCCCGACTCGCGGTTCAACACTTCCCGCTGGGGTAGGGGAATTTCCCAGCGAAGCCCCAGATTGAGGGTCAGCTTGGGAGATACTTTAAAGTCGTCCTGGGCAAAGAAGGCAAACAAGCCAGCACGGTAGCCGGGTTCGGTGGTATAGACGGACCGGTTGCCGTGATCGACCGCACCGAGAATGAAGCTGGCAAAAGGATGGCCGGTCGCCGTGGTAAATCCGGGAAGTGAGGTTTCGCGGTCGGTGAACGAGAAATCGCCCGACAGAGGGCCTGGTTCAAAAGTATTGTAGCGATAGCGGCGGAATTCCCCGCCAAACTTCAGGCTATGTTTGCCGCGCAAATAACTGTAAGTGTCCTGGTAAACGTAACTCTCGGAAGGGTCAACGTTCTTGCACCCAACGCCGAAGAGTGGCGTTACAGGATTATGACCGCTGAAGCGCATGGGCGGGAAACAGTCGTTGGGAACGCCAGGGATTCCCAACTGCGGAGTGAATTTGGCGTTATCGGTGATGTTGTTCTTGTTTTGAAAACGGTTGTACCCCACGGAGAATTCATTGACGCTGCGGCTGCTGATCGTCCAGGCGTGGGCAATGCGCACCTGGGGTCCGCCCACAATCTGCCGCTTGACAGGGTTAATTGGCTGTCCGGGGAAGGGCAGGAAAGTCCTGCTGCTGTTCCTGTTGTACCTGTCTCTGTGATTCCAGGTAAAGGACCCCCACAACTTCTGCTTGCCGGTAAGCACGTGATCGATTTTGGCGGTGTATGCGTTGCGTGACAGAATCGGGCAGCAGCCGCTGAGCCTTAGCGTGTTGTTTGTATCTTTGGCGAACAGGGGGTCTGGGATTAGAGGCAGAAGTACCGAAGACGCATTGCTGAACTCAGTCGCGGGAATGACGTTCAAGTTGCCGCCGGAAGAGAAGGGATCGCGGATGACCGCGTCGGCGGTGGCCATTCGACCGGTGACCGGGTCAACGGTACCGGCGGTCACATTGCGAGTGCTTGTCGGATCGTAGATCTCATTCTTAAACACGGGTCGACCAAGAGCGTCTGTACCGATCTGGGCTCCCAACCAGGAGCTGAAATTCCCGTTCTTCATGGCGGGTGTCGGCAACGTCATGGGCCCAGCGAACTGAAAGCTTCGGAAACGATCCCCCTCGAAGTTGAAAAAGAAGAAGGTGTGATCCTTTTTGATCGGGCCACCAAGAGTGCCACCGAAGTTGTTCTCTTTCTCATTATCCTTAGGAGTGCCAAACGTGTCTGCCAGCACCCCGGCCGCGTTAAAAACTGGGTTTTTGTTGTATTCAAAAAGCGTCCCATGAAAATCATTGGTTCCTGATTTATAACTGAAATTCGCGATCCCGCCGCCTGTCTCGCCATACTCTGCCGAATAATTGGACATCTGCACCTTGAATTCAGCGATCGAGTCTGTCCCTGGACTGAATTCATCCAAGCTGCCCCCACTGAGGTCGTAGCGGCCGATGGTGACCCCGTCAATGAGGATTTCATGACTGAAAAGCTGGCCACCGTTAATCGAACCCGAAAATGTATCGCCGGCGGTTCCGGGCAGGCTGGTAAAAATGAACGTTTGAAGTGCCCGTCCTCCATCACTAAGCTCAACGGGTAGCGTCTCATATTCCTGGGGACTCACGGAAGAGCCCACTTCGGCCGTAGACGGCGTGAGTAACGGAGAAAGCGAGGTAACTTCCACCTTTTCCGATTGGTTGCCCACCTGCAGCGTGACATCCACCGTAACGACCTGTGCGACCGGCACAAGAATCTTGTCAACTCCTTCTGTCTTGAAGCCTTGCTTTTGCACGTCCAGGCGGTATGTTCCGGGAGGCACCGCCACCCTGTAATATCCAGCACTGCTGGTTGTGGCTGCCCATTTCACCCCAGTCTCAACGTTGGTAATGGTAAGCGGGAGATCGGGAACTACGGCACCGCTCGAATCCTGCACGCTACCGGTGATAGCTCCAAGATTCCCTTGCCCACGAACGGTGTAGCCTGTCGAGAGAAAGCGGACTGCAAAGAGGGCGACGCAAACAAAAACGGTGCGGCGCTTCAAAGGTCACCTCCATAAACTTTTCGCAAGGGTGTAGCACAATAGGAAAGCAAACACAACAACAAACAAAAAATAAAATGAATAAAGAAAACAGACGAAAGTATATGGATCCTTTATACTTTCGTTTGCTTTGACTAGGCGGCAGGAAGGCCGTATACTTTGCCTCCACATGGAAAAGGTGCATGACTCCTAAAGCCCGCCTTTTGACCGAACAGCGGCGCCGAAACCTTCTGGATCTTGTCGATCAACAAGGCCAAGTTACCGTGGCCGATATGGTGAAGCGCTTTGCAATTTCGGCGGTCACCGTTCGCAGCGACTTGGATGCGCTCGCTTCGCTCGGGGCCGTAGTTCGATCGCACGGCGGGGCCGTTCGGCGACTAGAGGCCACTCAGGATTACCCACTTCGCGCCAAGGAAACCCTCTACCGGGAGGAAAAAGTCAGAATTGGAGGAGCCGCCGCCGAATTGGTACAGCCCGGCGAGACCATTATCCTCGATTCAGGAACCACCACAGCGGAAGTTGCGCGGCATTTGAAGAGGATGAAAACGCAACCTCTCACCGTCATTACCAATGCGCTGAACATCGCCATGGAGCTGGCTGATTCGTCTGGCATCTCCTTGATTATGATCGGCGGATTGCTGCGCCCGGTTTCCTATTCCTTCGTAGGACCGCAGGCACAAGCGATGATGAGCGAGTTTCATGCAGACCGACTTTTCCTGGCCGTGGATGGTTTCGATCTGGAGAACGGCCCTTCCACGCCGGACGTACTCGAAGCTCAGCTCAACAATGTGATGATTCGTTCGGCTAGGGAAGTAAATGTTGTCACGGACTTCAGCAAACTGGGTCGCCGCAGCGTTTCGAGGATTGGTCCTTTTGATCGAATCCGGCGTCTCATCACCGACAACCGCGCCCCCCAGGAATTTACGAACGGGCTTCGCAATAGGGGCATTGAAGTCATTGAGGTTTAGCTTGGGGCGTTGCTCCCGTCAGAGCCAAGCGGCTGAGGTGATAAGACATCCGGCTCTCTGGTGCAAGCAATGCTTGTTGGAGCAAAACCTTGCCCTTCTCTGTGTTCCCGAGTGCCACCTGCAAAACTCCCGCGGTATAAAGCCACCAACCCGGTGAGCTGCCGGTCCCCAGATTGGATTCAGCCTGGGACAAGGCGGCATTGAGCCTTTCACGCCACTGTGCTGAATCATAGCCATCGAGCTTTCGAGCCGAGGCCCACGCCCAAACCATGTCCGAGGGTCGGTTCGCTTGAGTCGCGCGGCGGTACCATTCCTCCGCGTCCTTTTTTTGGCCGCACGCTAGCGAAACTTCCCCGAGCAGAAAATTACTCCTCGCCGCATCCACAAACGGCGCGAGCCCGTCTTGCGTGAACACCAGCCCGTTCACGGGAGAACCAAGGGACTTCGCAACGGCGATCGCGTCTTCGCACCGGTTTGTTTGGGCGAGTGCCAACGCCCGATGCAAGTTGACTTCGACCCACACCTGACGAACGTTCGTGCCGCCTTCTTCCCGGCCAAAGTATCGGTTCTTGAATAGGTCCATCGCCGCTTGATAGTTCCCTTCTTCCGCGCGATTCAAGGCCAACTCGTACACCAAAGAAGTGGACATGCGGCTTAAGTCGGGGTATCGCTCCAGCACTTTCACTCGCTCGGCTGCGGATTTTCCAAGCAGCGTCATGGCGACCACTGCGCCGGAATAATTCACCGTGTTCCGAGAGTCGTTTGCGATTCCTTCTTCAAAAGCATTTAAGGCCGCGGCGAATTCGTGCTTTATGTTGAGCAATGCCAATCCGGTGCTCGCTTGCAGGACCGGGATCTTGGGATTGAGCTCGCGAGCGCGTTTCCATTCAGAGAGAGCCGCGTCGGTCTGCCCACGCGCAAAGTACCCCGTTCCCAAAAGGTAGTGCGCGGTGGCATCCTTTTCATTCTTTCGAATAGCGGCGCGCAGTGCCCGCTGCTCTTCGATGCGGCTCGGAAAAATGTACAGCGTCGAAAGCCGCGAGGCCTGCTCGTAGTCCTTTGCAGGGGACTCACCAAGTTTCTCGCGGCAATACCCCTGAAAGTAAGCAACCAACGGGTGATTCTGGGGCACGACCGAGCCGGGCTCGGCCTGATCGGGCCTTACGCGCGGATACTCCCGTGAGAGCACTCCCAATGCTTGTCGATAGAGTCCCAGGCTTGCGTACTCGTAAGCAATATTCAAGATGCGATAGGGGTCGCCAGCCCAATGCGCAACGTCTACATTTCCAAGTTCTTCGCGGAGAAAATTGCTCAAGGGAAAGCGCGCGAGTCGCTCTTTGCCGAGTGTTTCCGCTTCTTTGGTTTCTCCAAGTGCTTTTCGAACGGCCACCATCTCTTCCGCAGCGCGCAGATCTTCGGGAGCGGATTCAAGACTCAGCGTTAGCAATTCCTTGGCTTTTTGCAATTTGCCAGCGCGCGCCTGCACTTCCGCAAGACGCATCGCAGCGGCAGCGCGATACTCGGGCAGCAGCAGAGCCTGCCGGTAAGCGTCGCCCGCCTCTTCCTCTCGTTCGAGCCCTTCATAAGCAATTCCCAGATAGTAGGAGGTTTCCGTGTCGCTGGTGTTCCGGTCATGGACCTCAACAAGGCGCGGGAGCGCTTCCTCAAAGCGATTCAGGCTGGCGTCCAGGCGTCCCGAGGCTTTTAGTAATTCAAAGCTAGTTGGAAATTTCTGCAGAGCCTGATCATAAGTTTGAACGGCTGCCAGCACGTTGCCGTTCAGCTCTTCGTCTTTCGCTAGTTGAAGCCAGTCGTCCGCACTCCGCCGGCTCTCTTCGGGAATCTTGTAGGAAAACTGAGGGCCAAGCTTGATCTGGGATTCCGGAACCCAGTCGTATTGGCCCTCGGTCTGCTTTAACAACACCGTGCCGTCGCTGCTCTGCAGTTCGAATGTGAGGTTCCCGGCGCCGCTAGGAATGGGAATCTCTTTTTTCCACACGCGCTCGGGTGCCAAGTCCCCTTTTTCCCGCAGCAAGAAAGTGGTTTCACTTGGACTGGTCTTATTTAGACTCGTCTCATTTAGCCTGCCCGCACTTAGGACCGTGATGGTTGCCGCGGGTATTTTCCGGTTGGCATTGAGCGCGACGTTCAAAACCCCGTTGTTTCGCTCCCAGTGAACTATGCCAGCGAGATTGGCCCGCGAGATGCCACCGGTATCGCGGACGGGCATCCAGTACTCCGTGAAGGAGATCGCTTGCCGCGGCTCCAGGAACGCGAAAGTCTCCTGGTTCCGGAACAGACCTGCTTGCAGCTCGACGTACGCGCTGTCATTGTCCGAGAGCGCTTTTCGCCAATCGAGGCCATCCGCGTCCACGCCCCAGGACCAGATTTTCTTCGCGGGCACTTGAAGATATTCGGCAAAATGCGCGGTGCCGGTGTTGGTGTAAGGATTCCATACGCCCATGAAGTCTTCTCGGCTTCCATGGGCAAATAAGGACACGGGGCCATCGGTCTGGTTTCGAATGACGCTCAAATCTTTGCCTTGGGTGTCCACCGGCCAACGCTGCACTTCGGCAAATCCGTGCGCAGCGGCAAATCGCTGAGGGTATTGGATTCGGGAATCATCCCAAACCTGCACGCCCGCATTGTTCCACCAATAAAAGCGATGGCGCACGTCGCTTCGGTTGCTGAGCGTGACGCGCTGCTCCAAAACTGTGGAGCCCGGGCGCAGAGTCAGTTCCACCATCCATTCCATCCCATAGGCTCTGTCGATGTTGCCCACCGTCACCGAGGCGCTGCCATCGGAATGCTCCACATAGGCGTAGTTCACCGGCGACATGGAGACCCAATTGTGGGAAACGGGAAAGTTAAACTCGACGCCAAAGGCCGCCCAGGCTCCCCGATAACCGATTCGCGCTTTCTTGATCGACGGATTCGCGTAGAACATGGGCTGTCCGCTGATTTTGTCAACGCAGGTATAAAGATGACCACCGATGTCACACAGCACGGAACATTTCAAGTACTCATTCTCGAGGTAAACGGCGCGCCACTCGTGTTCCACGCGCGTGTCGGTGATTTCGTTTCGAAGCGTATAGGGGTAATTGAAGCGGCCGGTCGAAAATTGATCAAATGGAGGATTAGGATCGGGCGCTCCTTCCTCATAGGTGAGGAGCTTCAGGACGCCCTCCCACACGCGGACTTGACCGGAAATCGGGGTTGCGAAAACCGGCAAGAAGACGAAAGCAAAGGCCCGGCGCGCCGCCTTCACCCGGGAAAAAAAGTTCCGCTGGCGTGGTTTCCAAATCATCTATCCCTCAATATTTATTTGCCGGTCTTCCTGTTCTTGTGGGGCGCTGCCGTCGTTTTTCGAGAGCTGCCTTATGAAGGAGCGTGCAAGGGGAACTTCTCCACCACTCGATTGATAATTCCCTCTTCGGAGGGAGAGTCGGGCAGAAGACCTTCCTCCAGGCAACGGAAAAAAGCCAAAAGCTGCGCTACGACGACATGTATCGCTAAGTCGTCCTCCTCGCCAAGTTCACTCAATCCGCGGCATTCGATAACCTCATCGCCATTTCTGACCACGGAATCCGGGATGTTTTCACCGACAATGACTTTGAGCAGCCCAAGCCTCTTTCGGTCCAACTCGCGCAACAAATCCAATTCATAGGCGCGGATCGTGCGTTCGGACGACAGTGAACAAACGACCAACGTGTCATCGTGTAGATAACTCATGGGTCCGTGTCGTAAGCCCAGATACGTTTCGCAAACGGTTGTCACGCGCCCAGCCGTGAGCTCCAGCATTTTGAGCGCGGCCTCGCGCGAGGCCGCGAAGCGCGCCCCGCTGCCAAGAAACACGGCGCGCCGGAAGTCCGCGGCCGCGATTCGTGCCAGCGCATCGAATTTTAACCGCATTAGTTCACTCGCAATTTGGCTCAGCCTCTCGCACAGCGCCCGGTAGTCATTCGCTCTCCCGAGCATTCCCAGGAAACGTACTGCCAGCAGCAGATTGGTGAAGCTGCTGGTCATTACCAGGCTTTTATCAAGCGTTTCGCTGGGAAGCGTGATCACGCGTACATTCTTGGTTTCCTGCCAGGAACTGGCTAATCTTCCTTGCTCGTTGCAGGTCACCACAACGTGTCGGATTTGCGGCTCAGAGTTCAGCAACAATTCCACGACCCCGCTACTCTCCGGGCTGTCGCCTGACCTCGCCACAGAAACGAGGATTCCCGGTCTGCCGGGAGGAAGAGCCTTCCCGCCATACATCAAGAGGGCGCCGCCGCTGACCGATTCCGTGGGAATGCCTAACGCCTTCTGCAAAGGGAAACGCACGCACTCCCCGGCATACTCCGAACTGCCAGAGCCGGTGAGCGCCAGACTGTGAATTCCTTTCAGGTCTTCCTTCAGACCATCGCGTGAAGCGAGCATTCGATCGCCGGTTCCGAGCCAGGTCCACGGTTGCTGGCAGATTTCTCGAATCGTATGGAAATAACCGAGCCGGCGCTGTTCTTCTTCGGAATGCCCAAACAGTTCCGCTGCTTTAGTTTGGCTTTTTGCCAAGGCGTGTTGCCATTGGTCCTGCGTCAATAGGTGCGCGCCGTCCATACCATCCTGCGATTTCTTCTGGCCTCCAAAACCTGGTGCTAATGTCCCGGCTGCAGCGGCGGAGTCATAATATCGAGCGGGCGATCTTCACCGTCCACAGAACCATACCAAACGCCGCCGCCAAAAGTTGTGATGTAAACCATTTTTGGATTATCGGGGTCCGGGATGACGCGATGTCCCCATTTGAAATTGAAGCCCGGTATGCGCGTCCAATGCTCGCCCCGGTCCGTGGACCTCCAGGCGGAAGATTCAAATCCAGCAGCATACAGGACGTTTGCGTCCCGAGGATCAATCGTAACGTCGTAAACGTGACGGTCGTGTTCAAGCACCGGCCTCCAGGTTTTGCCGGCATCCTCCGATAGGAAGATGCCCCCGCCATCGCCGTGTTCGCCTTTATCCCGTGCCCACGCCGCAAGATAGAGTCGATCCGGGGCCCTGGGGTCGACGGCCAGTCCATTTGGACCATTGCTTCCTTGCGGCATAACTACGGGCGTCCAATGCTCAGCGGCGTCCGTTGAACGGTAAATCGCTCCGTCGCCATCCTTTCCGATGCTCCCGTCTTCAGATCGTCGCGCAATGAGAACATAGAGTGTGCCCTTGACGTCCCTCACGGTTCTCCAGGCAAAGGGTTCCTTCTGGGCCATGCCTGCATTTTTCAGCGTCCAGCTCTTCCCGCCGTCTGTACTTTTGTAAACGCCGCGCCCAAACGCCGCAACATAGAGAACCCGCGCGTCGGGAGAGCTTGTCGGATCCAGCAGAATATGCGTAGCCGCGGTTTGCTCTATACCATTATTGGATTTCGCCCAAGTCCTGCCTCCGTCGTCGCTGCGGCAGACTCCGCCGCGATAATCCAGAATCGCCTTTCTTCTCCACATCTTCGGCCGCGGCAAATCATGCGTCCAGCTATTCACGCTCCACACGCGGCCCTTCACCACCGGGTCAAATACAATCCAGTAGGTGGTATTCATCCACTCCTTCGGCACACCTTGCGTGGAGCTAACCCAAGATTTTCCGCCGTCCTCGCTGCGGAAAAGACCTATATCCGTTGTAGAGATGAACTGCCGGTGGTGATCAAAGGGATCGAAATGGTACCCGTAGGTGGTGGTAACGTCGAGCCCCGTACTCACCCATGCATTTTCTCCTGACTTCTGCGAATACACGGCAACCCAATTTGCGCCGCCGTCGGTCGTGCGCATCGTCCTCCCCAAGTCTGTCGCGTAACTGACGTTGGCGTCCTGGTCGGCCACGGTAAGCGCCAGCGGATTCTCTCCCCAATCCGTCCCAAAGCGTTCTGTGATCCATGCGTCGTGAATGTTCACCCCGGATTTCGCGGCAGGACTGCAGTCTTCTTTCCAAACCAAACTCCAACTTCGCCCAGCATCTGTGGTCTTAGCAACTCCCAGCCATTTGATTCCGCCTTCTTCCAGGTCTTTGTACGAGACGTAAGCCGTATCGGGATGATGCAAACTGGTTGCGATGGCCCGCAGCTTGGCCTTCCCTGGTCCCAAACTTACCGTCCGCCAAGTTGCGCCTTGGTTGTCGGACACAAATGCCATTTCCTCACCAATCGCGTAAATGATCGGTTTTCCGTTCTTGCCGAATCCGGCTGAGATATCAACCAACTTCTTTGCTCGCGGCGATGGAATCTTTTCTATCCCGGACGAGGTTTTCTCCCCGATGAAATGCGCGCCGGCAATAAGAAGTGTTCGTCTTTCTTGCGGAGAGCTTGGATTCACCCACAGTTTGCCGGCCGGCTCCGGCAAGTCCACCTCCTTTGTCCAGCTCTCGCCAGCATCTCGAGTAACAAAAAGTGCCGAGGTTCCTTTTTTTCTGTCGCTGGCGGCCACGTAGAAAACCTTGGAATCGGCAGGATCGATCGCCATCGCCGTGATTCGACCCAGCGGATTTGGCTCGGCCATGATGTCTTCCTCGGAATGGTCGGAGCTCATTTTGACGCCTTTAATCGTAGAGGGCTTTGGATAAACCAAGTCCCAGGTGGCCCCCCGATCTTGACTCCGCCACAAGCCGCTCGATTGCGCGTAGATCACGTTTTTGTCCAGCGGATCGAAAGCAAAGAATTCCACGACGCCACGTAAATTAAACATCCGCCAGGACTTGCCGCCGTCATGGGTGATATATGCTCCGGTCATGTCGCAACTGACTAGGACCGTACTCAGATCATGGGGGCTAACCGTCGGGTGGAACATGGCCCCCCCACCTCCCGGCCCGATAACGCTGAAATGACCCGGACGAGGAGCGTCGCCATGGCCATTGGCCAGCAGGAGGAACCCCAAGAGTACGTTGAGAAAGAAAAGCGTCATTTCTTTCCTTTGCTTACCATTTCTTTCGCTTTCTTTCTTGGCAGAATCCCCTTGCATTGTCAATCCTTTTCCTCTCTTCTCCTGTCGAGAATGGCCCTAGGTGTGGATTTGCAAGAGCCGGGCGGCATTCTCGTAGTACACCTTCTTGAGAATTGCATCCGGCAACCCCAGACCATAAATCTGCCAGCGCCCCTGAGGCGGTACCCGCGCCGGCGCGTAGTCAAAGTACTCGTCTTCGGTTTCCAGAAACCTGTAATAGATCTCATACAACTGATCGTTGAAGATTTGCTGCGGCGTGTCGATCCCGCGCGGGACGGCGTCGGTTCCAAATAAGATGCGATCCTGATATTTCTCAAAGAACTTCCCGCTCATCCGCGGCTGGCGGCCAAGCTCTCCAATTCGGGCGGCCAACTCCACATGCATGTTGGGAAAACGATCCATGCACTCCCCCACATAGGGGAGATTCTCCGCGTTGTTGCCGACGTGCAGCACAATGAACTGCGTCCTGGGATGGCGCGCTATCACGCGGTTGCGCGCTTCCAATATTTCCGCGTTACTTGGAAAATCATTCCCGTAAAACGACCAATCTGGATGATTGTTCAGCTCCTCGAAACGCTCGTTGAAGCGGTCGATAGGCAGAAAGAAGGCTTCCGGATCGGAAACATGGATCGCAACAGGAATGCCCAGCGAACCGCACGCTTCCCACATGGCATCGAAGCGCTGGTCATCCACTTTCACGAGCGGCCCCGTCGAAATTTTCTCGCGCAAATACAATCCGAGCGTCTTTAGAATTTTCAATCCGCGTGCGCCTGCTTGGTGCGCGCGGACAACTTCGTCCGCCTGAAATTGGCTGTATCCCGGCTGATTGGAGCGTTCCCACCAGGGTTCCGCGAACGTAAGAAAGCGGTCCGGGTGAGGCGTCTGATACTTTCGAATGGTCTCTTCCAGGCCTTTCCCAACTCCGCCGGTGAGATTCACCATGATGCGAATGTTTTTCCGCTCCATCAGCGGAAGCAAATCGTCTACGGGTGCGAAGTATTCCATTTCCTCGCCGACTCCAACGCCCCCAGCGTGTTTGGCCTTTGACGAAAGATGCGTGTGTACATCTATGACGGGATAGCGCGACCGCAGCACTTTCGTTTCAGGCACGTGCAGCATGCTGCGCGGCTCAAAGTCCTTAAGCTGGAGAGGTAGAGGTTTTCCCGCTTGGTCTGCTTCCCCTGCCGGGACGCTGACTCCACCGGCGGGAATTCCGCCTGCCGCCAAAAGCACTCCCGCGTTTTCCAAAAACCGTCGCCTTCCGGTTTCCGCCATGAGCCCTCCTCCACAAATTCTTCTTACTTCTTTCTTTTGCTCGTCGGCTTCGTTCTTCTATATCGTTTACTTTCCGTTGTCAAAGTGCGATAAAGCCGTGGGGATCGACTGATGTTTGCCTGCCTAACTCGCTCATGTCTCTTTGTGGGGGCAGTGGTGTTTGCGAGTTTCGCTGCTTTATCCGCTCGCCAAGCCGCGAGCAAGTCCGAGCAAGCCTACTCGAGCAGCATGGAAGCCGAAACAACGCATTCTTCGGTGGACTTCGTGCCCGATGGCGATCTCGCCAAACCCTCCTGGAAACATGCGAAATGGGTGGAATTTGACAACGATGCGTCGGGCAAATTCCATTACCCCGAACTGACCACCCGCGTGGCATCGATTTGGACGGAAACGCATATCTACTTTGCGTTTTGGAGCCGCTATGACTCGCTGAACATCTATGAAGGAGAAGATCCCAAGCCGGAGCGATGGCAACTTTGGGATCGCGATGTTGTCGAGGTGTTCCTGAATCCTCAGCCCGAGCGTGTGAATCACTATTTTGAGTTTGAAGTGGCTCCGAACAACCAGTGGATTGACTTGGAGATTGATAAGACCAAGGAGCCGTTCAACGATCCTTCGTGGAATTCCGGTTTCGAGCATGCGACTCGCGTTGACGCGGAGGATCACGTTTGGATCACCGAAATGCGCATACCGCTCCCGGCGGTGAACGCGAAAGATCCGCGTCCCGGTTCGCCATGGCGCGCCAACTTCTTTCGCGCCGCTGGAAAGGGTAGAGACGAGCACCGCAAGTTTCTGGCCTGGAGCATCATTCCCGAAGGGAAGACATTTCACGTGCCAACCAGGTTTGGAGTTTTAAAACTTGTGGACTTCCAAATCGATGCCGCCAGGGACGGCTCGTTAAACTGACAAATCTCTGACTTGTTAATGGATGTAAGCGCCTCCGGGCAGCAAATACTGAATCGGCCAGTCTTCTCTTTCTTGCTCCACGATTTCCGACCATTTCAAGATTTTCCCGTTTGGCTTGGGCAAGAGGCCAATGCCGGGCAGGGTTTCGGCGATGGCGCTTGCGACCATGTAGGCATCGCCGGCAGCGGTGAGGGCGACCACGTTCGCGTGCAGCTTCTGACCGGCAAACCGTGTGGCGATTTCCGCGTCCTCCATCATTTGCAGGAAATACGGGTTCCCGATCAAGAGTGAGTTGTAGACATAGTTTGCGAGCACCCCGGAGATGGGATTGACATAGGCATGATCAAAATCCAGCTTGCCCAATAGCGGATCGTCCGGAGAAACGGCGGTGTAAGGCATGCGCGTCTCGCCGAGCCCGCGAAAATCAAACGAGATTATGTCGTAGCCCTGGCTTAGATATTTCTCGATTTCCGGCCAGTCCTGGGCGGTTGCCTTGCCGTTCTCCTGAAACCACAACATTGTTTTTCGCTCACCGGGGCCGGATTTGTGAATGTACAGCAATGGCATTTCGAGCTGGCCGCTGTGGCGCAGCAAATAGCGGTCAATCGCCGTTTCTTCCAGTTTCGAACCGCCGGCGGCTTCCCAAGTAATCTCGTCTGCCTGCGGCAAAACGCCGGTGTGTTCGGTCACGCGCCAATTCTTCGCGCCGCGGTATTTGTTCGTGTAATATTCCGCGGCGAGCGTCCGCGTGCTTCCGCTTTTGCGCTCCTCGTAATACTTGCGAATTACGTCCATCAGCGACAGCGCATCGTTATAATCAAGCAGCACCTGTCCGGTTCGCGTGCATCGCAAAGCTTCACTGTCCAATTCCTTGACGACAGGCACGGCGCTGCCCACCGACATCTGATTGAAGTGATCAAGAAAGTTGAGCGCGGCTTGCTGGTTCTCCGTGGAATACTCATGCCCGTGATAACCTTCCACCATGGCGATGCGGTTGCCGTGGCCGAAGCGCTTGTACAGCTTTTGTATCTCCCGAAAAGTTTTGCGCGTTCCTTCGATGGGGAAAAAATCCAGCACCGCAGCCGCCACCATCACCGGGCGGGGATAGATCAGCAACAACAGTCCCGGATGGTCCACGCCATTCGAAATCATGCCGGACAAATCCTGCTCGGGATCGCTGTCAGGATCGACAAAGATTCTATTGGCCATCCGCATCGGCAGAGCGGTGATGAAGCACGACGGCACGGCGACTTTTATGCGCGGATCTAGCGCTGCAATGAGTGCGGTCTGCGTTCCCCCGCCGCTTGTTCCGGTAATGCTGATTCGCTCGCCATCAACGTCGGGACGCGTCAGAAGATAGTCCACGGCGCGAATGCCGTCCCAGACTTCCCATCGCGCGAGGTTTGCTCCGGCCAAATAGGCGAGGTTTCCCATCACCGCGTGTTCCGCACAAATCAAGTTGTAACGGCTCTTTTGCGCTTTCGAATCCCAGAACTGGCTGCGCTCGCCTTGCCCGACGGGATCCCAGGAAATCACCACGTAGCCGCGCCCCGCGAGTCTCTGGCTCAGTGCCTGGTAATGAAATTTTCCGTCCGCCGCGTGACCGGCGGGCACCAGAACCGCCGGATGCTTGCTCTGGTGGTCCTTCGGGACGTAAACCAGCGCGGTGACGTAAATGCCTGGCAAACTCTGGAACACCAGTTTTTCGATGATGAACCCGTCCATCGGAATCTTGCCAGTAATCTCAGCATGAAGGTCCGATTTCACGGTGGGCAGCCCGCCAATCATTTGCAGAAGCTTTTGCCGCAAGTCATCTTGGGCCTTGTGCAAGCCCGCTTCGTCGCGGATCGCTTCCCAAGCCTTTTGGCGAGCCTCGTCTTCCTTCCAAGCTTGTTCTGTCTGATAGCGTAAGTACGGGGTGATGCGCGGCCCTGATGACAAAGGCTGCTTCAACACTTGGAAAAATTCAGGCGGAGGCGGGTCGGTTCCAGCCAGCGAACAAAACGCGCTCACACCCGCCAGCAAAACCCCGATGCAGGCCCGGATCACGGTATCTTCACCGTCAGTGAGCCCATGGCATACCAGCCGTCTTCTTGGCGGCCTTCCACGGCAAGGCGAATCGCGGGCTTGCCGGTCCTGGGGTCCAACATGGCAATGCGAACGTCGTAATTCCCTTCCGCCAGAGTTTCTGGCACATACAGCGTGCCGTCGTATACGGCGTCTCCCGGAAGCCACTTGCGAATGTCCACCGGCACTGGAATCGCCGTTGCCATCCCCGGAGACCGCAATTCCACCGCCAGCGTGAATTCCTTGTAAACCGGCGCGACTCCCTCGTTCAGCCACCACATGTGAACTGGCATCATGGTTCCGGGCGCGACCAATTTGGAGTATTCCAGTCGTCGCAAATTGAATCGGTAGCCAATCTTTTTTTGAAACGCATCGAATTGCGTTTTCCACTCGCTCGGTATCGGCGCGGACTTGATGTTCACGGCGCTCACGTGCCAGCGCAGCGCTTGCTCGAGGATGTAGTCCAGGTCGTAGCCTCTTTCCTTCCAGCCGGCTACCGTGTAGCAAGTTTCCAGCGAAACGGGTTTGCGCTGCCAAACGTCCTGAATTCCCGCGCGGACAATCTGCTGCGGGTAAATCTCCAGCATTTCCGCGGGGAAATAAGGATTGGTGGAACTCGTTCGCATGTCTCCGAAGCAATCCAGCCGCCATCCCGCTCCGTGCTCTGTTCCGTACGTGAGCGCCTGTTGTTCGTCAAAGTTCATCAACAGTGTGGTTCTCGGAAAGGCTTCCAGCCAAATATCAATCAACTGCCTTTGATATGGAAAAGGGGGCATGTAGGGGCTCCAGCCTTCTCCCCAATACCCGACAGAAGAAATATCCACGCTTTCGAGATAAGGGTTCCCGTCGTAGCGCTTTCCTGCCTCGGCCACCAGCTCGCCCCAATCCTTGAGGTACAACGGGTCGCTGAAATCCGGCTGCCAGATGGCACCGTCTTTGTCCGTGGGTTTGTTTGCGCGGCGCGCTCCGGAGTTCCGATACCACTCCGGTAGCGGATCCTTGTCCGAGTATGGCATCAGGCGAATCGCCAGCGTTTGTCCATGCGCCCGCGCCTGTTCCAGCGCCAGGTCCACAATCTCCCATTGGAACTCTCCGGGTTTCGGCTCGAGCACATTCCAATACCAGCGACAATAGGAAACGGATGTGTCGGGGAAATCCGGCTTCGTCGCTGCCCGCGGGAGTTTCGTCACCGGCCCGGCTTCGGACCACTTCAAGGGCGGATTTGGTTCCTGTCCATTGAACCGCTGAAACGTGGTGATGCCCATTCCGGGATTCACGAGCACGTCATGAATCGCTTTGGGGCGGACCACGACAACATTCGTTTGCGCTACCGATGGATGCGGAATCGCCAGCGCAACAAAAATCCAAAAACAAAAAATGCTAGCAATTCTGACCAACCATCCATTCCCATCCACGCAAAGCGCAAACACCTTCATTGACCGGGGCATCCCGAGTTCTCCATTCCGCCGAACCATCTCGGACGCACACTCTATCGCTCGGAGGTCATCTCTTCAATTCACAAGTGAAGCTACTTTATTTATCCGGGAGGGCAAAGGCTGCCAGGGTATCGGATACCTTGCCCCTAAAATACCCGCCGCCTCCGGCAGCGATCACGACAAACTGCTTGCCAGTCTTCTTGCCCAGGTAGGTGACCGGCGTAGCATGCGCGCTCGCTTCTAGCTCCGTGGCCCACAGTTGCTCTCCGGTTCTTGCATCGAAGGCACGAAATCGGCTGTCCCTCGTCGCGCCGATAAAGACCAACCCGCCGGCGGTCGCAATCGAGCCGCCGAGGTTTGGTGTGCCGGTTTTCGTTTGCAATTCGTCCACGCTCCCAAGCGGCACTTTCCAGGCGATTTCTCCCTTGTTCACGTCCACGGCATTCAGCGTTCCCCAAGGCGGCCTCTGGCACGGCCATTCGTTTTCATCCCAGAAACGCGCGTATTCGCCATCTTTCGAACCTCGGCGATATCTTTCCGGCGAGCCATCGGCTTGCGGCAACATCGCGCCGACCGCCCCGAGCTCGTTCGCGTTTACGAACAAATAGCCCGAAGCTTCATCAAAAGAAGCCCCCGACCAGTTCCCTCCTCCCAGAGTGCCAGGCATCACCAGCGTCGGTTCGACGCCGTAAGGCGTGTACATCCCGCGAGTCTTCAGCGAATGAAAGAGTTCTGCGCAATATTGGTGCGACTCTTTTGTGACTTCGCTGATGTCGGCTTTGCTGAATGTCTGTCGCACAAGTGACGGGGGTTTGAGAGGAAAAGGCTGCGTAGGCCACGCCGCCTCGCCGGGCACATCGCTTTCTGGAACGCGGCGCTCTTCTACGAAAAACAGTGGCTTCCCTGTAAGGCGGTCGAAAATGAATACGAAACCCATCTTCGTCACTTGCGCGACCGCAGGAATCTCCAGGCCCTCCCTCCGCACGGTGATCAGTACAGGCTGCGCCGGAATGTCGTAATCCCAAATATCGTGATGCACCATCTGAAAGTACCAGCGAAGCTTTCCCGTGGCCGCATCTAGCGCGACGAGCGAATTGCTGAACAGGTCCATGCCTTTGCGGTCAGCACCGTAGAAATCGTAAGAAGCGGAGCCCACGGGCAGAAAAATCAGGCCGCGCTCCGTGTCTACGCTCATGATGGACCACACGTTTGCTCCGGTGCGGTCCTGCCACGCGTTCTCCTCCCAGGTTTCATGCCCTGCTTCTCCCGGTTGCGGAATGGTGTGAAAGGTCCAAACCAACTTTCCGGAGCGGACATCGAAGGCGCGCACGACCCCGCTGGGGCCCTTGGAGGGATACTCGGGAACCGCAGCTCCGGTTATAACCAAATCTCGATAAATGGCCGGAGGCGAAGTTACGGCATACTCCGCGTCAGGAAAAGCATCTGCAACTCCGGCACGCAGATTGATTGTTCCGTCTTTCCCAAACTCGCCGCATGGTTTTCCGGTTCTCGCATCCAGAGCCATCAGGCGCCCGTCCAATGTGCCGAACACAATTCTCCGGTCGTCACCCTTCTTGCTCTGCCAGTAAGCAACTCCGCGATGCTGGAAGAATTGCCTTTGTCCGGCATGCCTGGCTTGCGGATCAAACTCCCAAAGCTCCTCTCCGCTTTCCGCCTCGAGCGCGATTACGCGATTGGAAGGAGTAGAAAAGTACAGCACGTCGTCAACCATCAGAGGAGTAGATTCGAATGGGGCAACGGGATGCCGGTCGGTCTCGTGGCCGCCGCGGTTGGCTTCCCCCATGTGATAAGTCCATGCTCTCTTTAATTTTGCGACGTTCTTGCGGTTGATTTGCTCTAGGGGAGAGAAGCGTGTGCCCGAGTCGCCTCCATAAAATCGCCATTCCTGAGCGCAGACCACAGACGACAGCAACAGCAGACAAACCAGACACCGCAACATATTGGAGATCATGGACAAGACCTTTCGATTTGCTGCTCCTTATTTTCTTTTCTTTCCATCGAATGTAGACTCCCTTTTGGATGGAATTCCCGCTGATCACCCGGCAAGCAGACGGGAATGTTGAAGCCAGGAGTCTCGCACTTGCTTGCGCTTCGCCTAGGCATGCTATCACTGCGCCACACACTGCCGCACAGACTGAGGTTTCCGACCGCCAAGTGCTATCTCGGGATTGCCGTGCTTGTTGTCCTCCCGGGATGCAGGAAAAGCCAAACTCCAGTTCCGCAAACGCCGGCCTCCACCATTCGCGTGATCTCCGCTGCCGACTGGCTGCGCGTGCAAACGTCCGCAGCGGAGTTCCTGCTTTTCCCCAATGGCTATTTGAAGGCCAGCCTTGCCGGTCAGAATTCGGTTTCCACTCTGGATGATCCCGGCACGGGGCCCGGGCAGGTAATCACCATTGCAGGCCAGCGCATGGGCGATTTTTCTTTTGATACTGCCAATGCCCAGGTGAGTGACGCGCAGGGAAAGCTGGGCAAAACGGGGAAGCACGTTGAAGTTCGCTCTAGCCGTCCCGGCAGTGGGCTGGAAGAGACCCTTGCGCTCGATTTTTACGACGACTTTCCCAGCCTCGCGCTCGTGTCCGCTTCTTTCCGCAATGCGGGTCAGACCGGCATGCGGCTTGATTCCGTCCTCCTGCAAAAGCACCGCTTCAACGCTGCTCTCGCCGACGCGTCGGCAGCCCCTCATCAGATGTGGACGTTTCAGGGTTCGAGCCTGAAATGGGGCAAAGACGAAATCTTCCCCATGCCCGCGAAGTTTTCCCAGGAGAATCCCTTCGGCGCTCCCGTCGAGACCAAGGACGATTCGGGGCGAGTTGGCGGCGGCATTCCCGTCGTCGCCTTTTGGACGAAGCACGTCGGTGAGGCCGTCGGCCACTTGGAAACACTTCCTCTGGTGCTCTCCATTCCGGTTGAGACCGAACCCGGCGGCTACATCGGTGTTTCCGTCCATATCCCCGCGAACGTCACGCTGAATCCCGGCGGCGTTTTTTCCACGCCACGCACTTTTGTTGCGGTTTACTCAGGGGACTTCTATCAACCGCTGCGCTTGTGGTCCAACGCCGTGGAACGCGAAGGCCTGGCCAAACCGGCGAACAACGACGAAAATTACGCCGTGAGCTGGTGCGGCTGGGGCTATGAATCGAATGTGACGCCCAGGCAGATGATCGACACGATTCCGAAATTGAAAGAGTTGGGGATTCATTGGGCGACACTCGACGACCGCTGGTTCAACAACTACGGCGACTGGCAGCCGAGGACGGACACTTTCGGCGGCACAGCCATCACCGACATGGTAAAACAATTTCACAACCAGGGAATCAAGGTCCAGCTTTGGTGGCTTCCGCTGGCCGTCGAGGATGGAAGATATAAGTACGAGGATCACAAATATGTTGTTTCCGATGTGGTGAAAGAGCATCCCGACTGGCTCGTTGTCGACAAAGAGGGGCAGCCTGCGCGCATGGCCCGCAACTTGGCAACCCTTTGTCCCGCGCTCAGGGAAGTGCGCGAGTACTACAAAAAGCTGACCGCGCGGTTCATACGTGACTGGGATTTCGACGGCCACAAGCTCGACAACATTTACTCCGTGCCGCCGTGCTTCAACCCCAAGCACCATCACAAGTCGCCCAATGACTCCGTTTACGCTATGGGGGAAGTGTACAAAGTGATTTTCGAGACCACTCGCGCCTTGAAGCCCAATAGCATAACGCAGAGCTGCCCGTGCGGCACGCCACCCAGCCTCGCGTGGCTGCGCTACATGGATCAAGGCGTCACCGCCGACCCCGTCGGCTCCATCCAGGTTCGCCGACGAATTAAGATGTACAAAGCGCTCCTTGGCCCGCGGGCGGCGATTTACGGCGATCACGTGGAATTGACTCGCCTCATCGGCGCAAACACCGACCACGAGCTGGACGTTGGCAGCGACTTCGCCTCAACTTTGGGCGCCGGCGGAGTCCTTGGCACCAAATTCACTTGGCCGGATTACGGACCCAGGTTCAAAACCGTCTACCTCAACGATCAGAAAGAGGACCACTGGAAAAAGTGGGTTGCTCTCTACAACCAGAAAATGCTCTCCAAGGGAAATTTTCTGGATCTCTACGTCTACGGCTACGATGCGCCAGAAGCCTACGCCATCGAGAAGGATGGCAGCATGTTCTACGCTTTTTACGCTCCCGAGAATGCCGCCAAATCAAGAGCAGCTCAAGCAGTCTCAGCAACCTGGAAGGGAGAGGTAGAACTCCGGGGCCTTTCGACGAAGGAATACGGCGTTCTCGATTACGTCAACAATAGAGATTACGGAAGGGTTTCCGGCCCGGTTGCACGCCTTCACGTCGAATTCCAGGACAATTTGTTGCTGCAAGCTACCCCGGAATCAGCCACTACGGGATCCGCAAATCCTTCGCCAGGCGCCCCCTGATCCTCCCTCCAAGGGCCTGGTATCTACGCGCTCCCCGTTCCACCGGCGGAGGGGTCTTGATCTTGACTGGTATGAAGAATGCCGACCTTTTTAAGGGCAGTTTATTCTAGCGATGTTTCTAAGGCTTTCCCCGAGCATGATCTCGGCCTGTTCTCTCCACCCTGGGGCCCTCGTCTGGATTGCCTTGGTCCGCCCCTTTAGCCAAAACACCGCCTTGTAGAATGGCAGGGCAACTGGAACACGAGGATGACCGCCTGAGTCCAGATAGGCCTTAAGAAATATGTCAGTGGCGCTGTCCAGGGCGCGGATGGAGCGATGGTGCTGCATGGCCAGGCGCTCCAGGCTGACAATAAATTTCGCGACGTCGCGTGCAGGGTGAGCGATGTCGTAAAGGTCCCAATCCAGGACCACCGTTTTTCGGCTAGTGAGGACAATCTGATGTTCGCAATAGTCGCCGTGACCCGCACAGGTGAGATTAGCTTCGAGGGATAGTGCGCCATTCCTCAGTCGTTCGAGCAGGTTCTCGGATTTGACCACCCAAACACGGTCTGCCTCAGAGATAAGGCGGCACTTGCGCTCAGCGCTGTTGAGGAACCTCTCGATCCCGGAAGTTCCACCTGACCGCGGGGCGAGCGTCTGGAACCGCCCTAACCATCGCCCACAGCGATCCGCAGCCGTGGCACACTGCCCCGTCTCCCCGCATTTGAAAATGTCTTTCGCCGACGTTCCATGGATCCTTTCCTGCAGAAGCAAACGCAACGATGGAAGATAAGCAACCGCTCGGGGGATCGAAAACTCCTCTTCCGGGCCAAACCCTGCCACCCTTAGCGCCTGCATCACTTGGTACACGTCCTGACGGTCCGTGGCATAGACTTTGCCGATCAGGCGATGCCAACCATCCTCAGTCGAGAGATCAATTTCGAAAGTGCAATGGGGCTCGGGATGGAAGCGCAGCACTTGTGTTCGAGCTTTCTGGGGGGACGCCCCAAGGCCATTGGGAGGCGGGGAGGAAACCAATTTCATGGATCAACTGAGCCTCATCAAGAGCGGTGACGTCCACAGCTGGAATATCAAGTGTGCCCCGCGCAGCGGGTTCCGAATGTAGGAAACCAACAGAATGCCGGACCGGTTCTGACATGTTTCTTTTCCCGCCCGTGGCCAAGACGGGCCTGTTTCGCGGTTTAACCCTGCTCTACGATAGGTTCTTGGTAAGCATCTCCCGGGCGGGCAAAACGCCAGTTTGTGGATCGGGAATGCGATACCGGACGTTTGAATCTTCCTCTGAGCCAAGGAGTAATTTCTCAATCTGAGCTGCGCGGATCTCCATGGAGAAGGACCGCGCAACGAACGCAGCGGGCTGCCCGACCCATCTCGTCCGAGAGACTCCTGTCCTTCGCCAGGAAACCCGTGCGGCCAGCTTCCATTGTTACATAGCCCAAATTGGTATCCATGGTGAGAATGGCGCGACCGGCAGCCTGCGCCCGCGGTCCCGGAGGCTCGTTAGAACGTTGGTGATGAACATCCCACTCCCTGAGGTATGCTTTTCGCCGCCAGGGCAGCTTTCCAGTAGCTTGCGCGCGGAACGTAGTAGGCGATTCGCATGACATCTCCCTTCGTTGATTCCTGTTACGCGTGAAAGCTCGAGTCCACAGTTTGGCTCTTCAGGCATTCTGGAGTCTCAGAACATTGTTGCGCTGCGTCCCGATACCACCTCACAAAACTTGTGAGTCCTTCTTCGAGCGAGGTCGCCGGTCGATACCCGAGTACGCGGCTAGCTTTGGAGGTATCGGCCCACGTCATGGGAACATCTCCAGGCTGCGAGGGCCCCCATTCGCATGTGGCCTTGCGTCCCGTCACGTTCTCAAGCAGTTCTATGAGTTCGGTGAGTTTCACGGGGTGGGAATTACCGAGGTTGAAAACCTCAAAAGCGGGGCCGCCCAAGGGGAAATGCAATTGGGGATCCAGACTAGCCAATATTCCGGCCACAATGTCATCCACATACGTATAGTCACGAGCCATCGAACCGTCTCCGAAAATGGGCAAGGGCTTACCGGCCTCGAGCAACTCTGTGAACTTGCGGATGGCGAGGTCGGGCCGCTGCCGCGGGCCGTACACAGTGAAGAAGCGCAAACAGATCACTTGCAGTCCGAACAGATGGGCGTAGGTGTAGGCCAACATTTCGCCAGCCAGCTTGGTCGCCGCATAGGGAGAGAGCGGCCGCAACTCCACGTGGTTTTCAGAAAAGGGCACACAGCTTGTCGCACCATAAACCGAACTGGAGGAACCAAAGATGAACCTGTCGACGTGATACTGGCGGCAGAGTTCTAGCAGGTTTAAAGTGCCCGCTACGTTTACTTGCTCATACAATTTCGGCTGCCCGATGGACGGACGCACACCCGCGCAGGCGGCCAGATGAATGACTACCTCAGGTCGATCGAATGCCACGACCTGAGATAGCTGCGCCATATCACAGATATCGAGAGCATGAAACTCATATTTGCCGACGCGGCCAATGGCTTCCAAATTGGCTTTCTTCAAAGTGCAGTCGTAAAAAGAGCTGAGATTGTCCACGATGGTTAGCCGGGCGCCCCGACGAAGCAGGGCTTCGGCAAGATGCGAGCCGATGAATCCGGCTCCTCCGGTTAGCAGCACCCTTTGTCTTTGGTCACTCATCTCGACTCCGCATCGGCCTGCGTTGAAAATCTCAGAAATGGTAACGCACGGAAAGCTGGAGCTGGCGAGCCGCGAAAGCGGTGTAGGGTTCGCCGAATGTCGGCGAGGTGATTACACCGTTGTACTTTTCAAAATTCGCGTGGTTGAGAATGTTGAAAGTGTCCCAGGCAAGGTCAACGAAGTGGGTATGCTCCCTCTGAGGGAAAACCCGCCAGCGTTTCGCCACGCGCAAATCAAAGTCTATATAGCCTGCGGCGCGTCCAGCATTGCGCCAAACGCCAGGGGGACGGTCGTTAAAAACGGTATCGTGGTTGTCATCGTTTCCGGTGGTGATGTTGTAGGGAAGGCCCGACCAAGCGTTAACGATTCCCGAAACTTGAAAACCGAACCGCCAGGGGTAGACGAGAACCATATTAAATCGATGCCGGCGATCGAGGTCCGAGCGGCCCCAGTCGCCGTGCGGGTCGTAATTATTGGCCGGCGTATAAAGGAACCCGTTAACTCCAGGCCGCGAATCGGTGACATCGTCCAAGGTGCGTGAGAGCACATATTGCGCCATGACGTTCAGTTTATGCACAGTGCCTTTATAGGTGACCGTTAGGCCGTTGCTCTGTGAGGAGCCGGAAGCCTCGAACTGATCGATGCTGACAAAATTGGGGTTGGGAGGGGTGGTGGTCCCGGGCAAGGGGGCATTGAGGTTGCGCGAACGATAGAGGTCTACGCCGCGCATGGTGGAGAACTCCAGCGTAAGATAATTCTGGCCGCGCCCCACTTTGCGCTCCATCGCGAAGCTGCCTTGCAGGATATACGGGAAGCGGACGCTGGGATCAATGGTCATGATGCTAGGTAGAGACACGCTCGTTGACGGGCTGCCGGGCGGGAACGGCTGTGGATAGGACGGGCAAGACAAAGGGCAAGAGAGAACGATCTGCTGGATGGCCGATCCGCCGTAGAGAAGGCTGTCCTGCTGCATAAGATAAGGCTGCCGGTCGTAGAAAATTCCAAAGCCTCCGCGGAACACGGTGTTGGCGAGCACGGGGTTCGTAGCTCGGGGCGCATAGGCCACGGCGAGACGCGGAGCAAGATTCTGATAATGGGAAACGTTCGGTTGGAACTCGTAACGCAAGCCCAGCATGAGGGACAAATCAGGGCGCAAACGCATGTCGTCCTGGAGGAAGGAAAAAACTTCGTGGTCCGGAAAGTCGACTGAGGGATTTCCGACGTTCCTTTTAAATTGTGACGGATGGGGAGGCGTGCTCTCGAAATCTGCCAGGGAGGAAAAAATGAAGGTACCGCCAAAATTGGAGCGGTCTTCCGAAGAGAAGTACCGCACTTTGACCCCAGTACCGAATCGTAAATTATGGCGGCCATAAAAAAGCGAAGCTACGTCCTGCATGTCGCCCAGGGTTTCAATTATGTTGCGGTTCGTTGCGGCACTGCCGAAATCTGCGGAGCCCAGGATGTCCACGGCATAGCCCGCCGACGCGCCGGACGTGGTCTGGCGCTCGTTCCTGTAGCTGAGCCTTACCTGGTTTTGAAAGCTGGTGGAAGGTGTTGCCGTTTCCAGGATCTTCACCTCATTCTCGTGGGCGAAAACGTTGGTTGCGCGGTCGGGAAGCTCGAGTCCCCCAACGTCTTGGTCTTGCAGCCCGTTGTTCTTAAATTTGTAGAGAAGGGATAGTCCGTGAGCGGGTTTGAAATGGCTATCGATTCGCCCGAACAAGTTGGTCCTGCGCTCCGGAACCCGGACGTTTTGTATAAACGTTCCTGCGGGCGTGATGACATGGTTTTCAACCAGGCCCGGTGGCGTGAATGCGTGAACAACCGCGCTGTTGTTAAAGACATGGTAGCGTCCGGAGAGGAAGAAGGTGGTCTGACCGGCATGGGTAAATACGCCATTCAATGGGCCATCCAATTCCACCTCGCCGATTTCGCGTTGCTGCAGCGGCCGATCCAGCGCCATAGCATTACGGGCATCCAGGGCGGAATTACGGAACAGAGCGAGCAGGTTGCCCCGGTAACGGCGGTGGACGCCTTTTCGGGTAGTGACTTCCAGCCGGCCCTTGCCAGGCCGCCCGAATTCTGGTGAATACGGATTCTGGTCCACGGTAACGCTTTTCACGCTCGAGGTAGGCAGATCGAGGGAACTGGTCTCGACTCCGTCCACAATGAGAGTCGGTCCCGAGGCACCGACAACCGCCGGGTTGACAAACAAAGAAGGAACTACCAAGGGATCCGCATCACGTGCGGGCAAATTTTCAACTAAATGCTCGCTGAATTGAGCCTGGCTGCGATTGTCCTCCGCGACGACGACCGCTTGTCCACTGACCGTCACCTTCTCGGAAACCTGCGCAATCTTGAGCTTTACCCGAAGGCGGGCTAGCGGTTCCGAACCGACAACGACCGGTTTTTCGACCGGGTCGAAGCCGGGGACGATCACATGCAGAACATAGTTTCCCGGAGGGACTTTCGTAAACTCAAAAACGCCGTCTTCGTCGGTTGTCGTGCTGAGGCGCTGCCCTCCGCTCGAGTTGGTCAGATCAACATTGGTATCCGGCACGGCGGTGCCGTCGGGATCGTGAACGTTTCCGCGCACCACCCCTGTGTCTTGAGGACTGCTGGCTACCGTGAGTTTTGAGGCGGGCGGGGGGCCTTGGCGATCGGCCGTGGTTTTTGGCGATGGCGATTGCCCAACGGCGGTTGCCGTGGCGACTCCCAACGAAGTGGGCATGGGCGATGGAGAAGGCGGGGCCTTCACGGAAGGAGGTGGCGGAGCTATGGCGGGACCCGGCGCGGTTTCCAGTGGCGCTGTCCTTGGTGATGCTGAGGCTT
>Ga0209471_1000099_pt1 | contig 64714 bp, 52 predicted proteins | sample GraSoiAngelo_128_FD_185885 | JGI IMG/M metagenome (GOLD analysis project Ga0209471, IMG submission 185885) | Grasslands soil microbial communities from the Angelo Coastal Reserve, California, USA - 14_0927_12_20cm (SPAdes) (version 2) | ecosystem: Environmental > Terrestrial > Soil > Grasslands ... | reverse complement strand
CCGCGATCGGAACGGCGCTGGCGAGGAGGAAAGCCGCGCTACTGGCCAGTACCAAGCGCCCGCAAGCCTCGGCGGCACTCGAGCCGCTCGCGACCCACCGGGAGCTCCAGGCGATGCCGACTACGGCGAGATAGGAGTATGCGAGGAAAAACAGGGCCTGCAGCGCTCCGCACAGGATGTACTCCCGCGCGCTGGTTGACGTCGCCGCCTCGATCGCCGCCGAGCCTGGCGGCTGGACAGGTTTGGGCGTCGCGTCCGCGAGCGCCGCTGCAAGGCTGCGGATCGTCGGATGCCGGTAGATGTCCTTCATGGTGACCGACGGCAGGTCCCCTCGCTTCCTCACTCGCGCGCAGAACTTGGCCATCACCAGGGAGTCAGCGCCCAGTTCCTCAAAGAAGTGGCTGTCGACGGACAAACGATCGGCGCGCAGAACGTCCGCCAGGACCTCGGCGAGGGTGCGTTCGGCGCGCGTCATCGCGTCGGCGCAGCGCTCCTGAGTCACCGCACCTTCGGCGGATCCGGCCTGAGCCTCCTTGGCAAGTGCGTCTTTCATAGAGTCTTACATGGACCCCTGACTTCAGTCAGGAGGAATTGCGCTACAGTCTTGTCCGTCGCGCGTATCCCTATCGACGCATGGCGGCACAGCCGAATATCGGGGGATTGTTGGCGCAAGCCGGCCCGTCGTAGAAGTACGGCATAGGACGTTGACGCGCTCGGCACGATCCAACAACCGGTGTAGCCCGACAAGGAAATAGGTTGGGCCGGGAGCTTCGGCTCTCGTGTAAAGCTCCGGCATGTTCGGGGAATTCTGCAAGGTCTGCTTGCTCCTCAGAATAAAGCCTCTGACTTCAGTCAGGGGTTGCTTTACGCCTCCTCAGCCCATGGACCGGGCAGGAACGAAGCGACCACTGTCTGCAGCCCCTGCTGGAGCGCGAGGTCTCTGACCAGTTTGCCGACGGCAAGATCAAGGATCCCCAGCCCGAACGGGCTGAACACGCAGGCGGTCCCGGAACCGTTCCTGGCGGGGCTCCGGCCGCTGAGAATGTCGGGCAGGTTACAGCGGATGAATTTCCTGTGCCCCACGAGTTGTTCCGCCAGATGCACCGAGGTTTGGGCGCGACAGACGTGATCGATGTCATCCACCACGTTGTCGCAGGAGAGAATGACGTCGGGAGTCAGATCCCGCAGCGACACATGCAGGATCACGCTCCCTCGAGGGCATTCGCGAAGATCGCCGATGTGGGGCGTGACCGCCGTGGTGGCAATGGAAACGAGCGGGGAGTCACGCAGCACGGCCCCGACATCATTGGCAGTCTCGACCTCGACCTCGTCGAAGATCCTCCGACACTTGTCCTGGAACTGCCTGGCACGAGCTTCGTCCAGGTCAAAGAGTATGAAGCTTTTTATGTCGCGGAACACGGCCAGGAGGAATCGCGCTATCTCGAAATTGATCAAGCCGCACCCGATCATCCCAACGCGGCGGGCTTCGCTGCCCTTGAGCAGGCATTGGGCGGCCAGAGCCGCGCTGGCCGCGGTCCGCTTCGCGTTGATCGCGGACCCCTCGAGCACCGCTTCGGGCCGCCCCGTCTGCGGTGAATTCAAGATCACCACCGCGGAGGCGCGGTCGACGCCACGATTCAGATTGTCCGGAAACGAGGAGACCCATTTGACACCAGCGATCCGGCAGGCACCGCCGAGGTAAGCGGGCAGCGCGACGATTCGGTCCCGCGGCTGGCCGGGAAATGCCAAGAAGGTCGAGTGCGGGAGCGAGCTGTCGCCATCGCCGTGGGCTTCGTAGGCCCGCCGCACCGCCTGGATCACCTCGAGCTCGCGTCCGGCCAGCACCTGACGGACTTCGGAGCCCCTCAACATTGCGATGTCGCCATCACGCATGGCTCGAGCTCCGGTTGTCCCTGCCAACGATGTGCGGTGTCGCCAGCATGCGTGGCTCGAGTTCCGGTTGTCCCTGCCAGAGGTGTGCGATGTCGCCAAGGTGCTCCGCGACCCACTCGTCGGAATAGACGGTATCCAGGTAGCGTTCTCCGCGGTCGTGAAAAATAGCCACGCACGTCGCGCCCCGGGGTATGCGCTCCTTCACCTGTTCTACTGCCATGAGCACTCCTCCCGAGGAGCCGCCAGCGAAAATGGCCTCGGACTGCACCAACCGGCGACAACCAACGACGCAGTCCAAGTCCGTCACCCGCACACATTCATCGGCCAGGTCGGCGCGGTAGAGCTCGGGGCGCCTGGCCGACCCGTGTCCTGGAATGAGCCGCTTGGCCGGCTTGCCGCCGAAAATCACGCTGCCGTGAGCATCGACCGCGAAGATCCTGGTGCCCAAGTGGTGATCCCGAATGTATTCGGCGCAGCCTCTGAGCGTGCCGCACGAGCCGGTGGCGACGAAGAGGCAGTCGATCCTCCCGTCCAGTTCCGTCGCGATCTCGTCCATCGTGGTGCGATAGTGAGCTTCGGCATTGGACAGGTTGGCATACTGGTTGGTCCAGACGCTGTCCTCGATGGTCTGCAGGAGGGTCTGGACGCGATTGATCCTTGCGTGAAGGAACTCTCCTGTCACCGGATCGGGTTTTGAGACCAGATCGATCTGTGCGCCGTACGCTCTGAGGATGCGAATGTTCTGTGCGGTGGCTTTCGGGTCCACCACGCAGATGAAGCGCAATCCCAGGTAGCGGCAGGCTTGCGCCAAGCCGATCCCCAGGTTCCCGGAACTGGACTCGATCACCACGGTCGAAGGCTTGATTGCCCCGGTGCGCATCGCCTCCTGGAGAATGTGTAACGCCGGCCTGTCTTTGGCGCTCCCGCCCGGATTGAATCCTTCCAGCTTGGCGAAGAGAGAAAACGGGCTGTCTGGGAGCACCCGCGTCAATCTGACTAGCGGTGTGTGGCCGATTGTGGACAAGATGCTGTCTTCCATGATTGCTCTCGCCTCCAGCTTCAGGATGCCCGGAATTTCCCTTGCCTCGACGGCAGGGGCGGTCCCCGAGATGTTCCTGAGATACAGTTGACGTTGAGATACAGCTAACGTTGGTCGCGGGACCAACGTCCCAGTGACCTGTCTCAGGCACTGGTTGAAAGCCGCCGAAGAAACGGGATCGAGCCGCCAACTGAGACCTAACAGTCGAGACTCGACTTACTGAGAATAACTTTAGTAAATCCAGAGTCCCGCGCAATCAGGTGAAACCCGTAATGGCTGCGCGCGAATGTGAACGCAGCATAAACGGCACGTGAGCTCGATTACACGGAATCGATTACCGCAAGGCCTGCAGCGTAACCTCGACGCTTTGCGACGGAGAAGCCGCCGTCGATAGCGAACGAAAGCGTCTCCATATCCCAACACGCCCGTTTCGCCCGCGGGACAAAAGCCAGCCAGAATTTCCGGTTCCTGGCTGGGCGCTGGACCCTGGCGCGGCTGCGTCACCAACGCTTGTTCAGTCTCGTGGAGTTGAGTGCCGCGATCCGTCGCGATCGGGGCGCTGTGCCGAAGGCCACGGCAAAGTGGCGCACAGCGCCAGGGAAAAGAATGCTGGCACCGGCAGGGATGTAGCAGGATGGTGGGACAGGGCGCCGGAACAGGGCAGGGCGGCGGTAGCGGGATGCCAACTGGTGGGACAATGCGAGCTGCCGTAGCATCGAGCACGCCGAGCTTTGCTGTGAGCGACCTGAACCTCCGCGCTGCGCTGGTGACGAGACGGATCGGAGTTGAGCGATGAGAATATCTGGCACGCACTACCGCACGATTTGGATTACGGAATCCGGAACCGTTCGGGTGATCGATCAGTCCCGTCTGCCTTTCGAGTTCGCCACCATCGACCTCGAAACTCTCGCCGATGCGGCGCACGCGATCAAAACCATGAGGGTGCGTGGTGCACCGCTGATCGGGGCAACGGCGGCATATGGCATGGCGCTCGCCGCGCGCGCGAACCCCTCGGACTCGCACCTCGCTGAAGCGGCTCGGACACTGCAAGCGACGCGTCCAACGGCGATCAATCTGGTCTGGGCACTGACGAGGATGCGCACAATGCTCGCGGAAGTGCAGCCGAAGGAGCGAGTTGATGTGGCGTTGCGGGAAGCTGCCGCAATCTGTGATGCCGACGTCGAGCAATGCCGCTTGATTGGTGTACACGGGCTGGATCTCATCCGCGGGCTCGCCAAAACCGCCGGCCGAAGGCTCAACATTCTCACGCACTGTAACGCCGGTTGGCTTGCCTGCGTTGATTGGGGCACTGCACTTGCGCCTGTCTACATGGCGCATGACGCCGGGATACCCGTGCACATATGGGTCGATGAAACCCGCCCGCGCAACCAGGGCGCGGCGCTAACGGCCTTCGAGCTCGGGGCGCACGGCGTACCTCACACGGTCATTGCGGATAATCTGGGCGGGCATTTGATGCAACGCGGCCAGGTGGATTTGGTGATTGTTGGAAGCGACCGCACGACAGCGGGGGCAGACGTATGCAACAAGGTGGGCACGTACCTCAAAGCGCTTGCGGCCCGGGATAATGGCGTGCCTTTTTATGCGGCCCTGCCAGTCAGCAGCATCGATTGGTCGCTGCAGGCGGGGTCTGCCGTTCCAATCGAGGAGCGATCACCGGATGAGGTCACGCACATCACTGGCCGCAGCTCTTCGGGCCGGATTGAAACCGTCAGGCTGGTGCCGGAAGGGAGCACCGCGCTGAACCTAGCCTTCGACGTGACACCCGCACGGCTGGTGACCGGATTGATCACGGAGCGAGGCATTTGCTCCGCGAGTCGTGCAGGATTGCAACGACTGTATCCTGACCTGCGAGCAGCGCAATGACGGAACCCAATGCCGGCGCCGGCCGCGCGGACTTGCGCACGATCGTGATTGCGGCCTGTCGTGAGCTGACGCGTCGTGGTCTGACGTATGGCACATCGGGCAATGTCAGCGTGCGCTGCGATGAGCGGCGGTTCTTCGTGAGCCCGACCGGCATGGATTACGAGGTGCTGCAAGCCGATGATGTTCCGCTCATGGACCTCGATGGACGTTGGTTCGGCCGCCGCCTCCCCTCGAGCGAATGGCGGTTCCACCGCGACATATTCAACTCGCGGCACGATGTGGGCGCGATCGTTCACACTCATTCTCCACGAGCGACCGCGCTCGCCTGCACCGGCCGGGGCATTCCAGCATTCCATTACATGGTGGCGGTTGCGGGCGGGAGCGATATCCGCTGCGCCCCATATCACGCATTCGGTACGCAGGAGCTCTCGGATGCAGTGCTGGCCGCCTTGAAGGATCGCAACGCGTGTCTGCTGGCCAATCACGGGGTCGTTGCCACTGGCGCGGGCCTCCCTGGCGCGATCTTGCTTGCCGGCGAGGTCGAAAACCTCGCGCACCAATATTGTGTGGCGCTGTCCCTGGGAGAAGTCCGCATTCTCGATGACACCGAGATGTGCCGCGTCATCGAGAAGTTCCGCACGTACGGGCAACAGAATGCAGCCGACCCCGACCTGATCTTCGGCGGAGCTCAGCCTGGTGCGGTCAAAGGAAGTTTCGATGACTGTTAGTGGAACTGCACCGTCACGGGCGCTGCGAAAATTTCCGATTTCCTGCCCGTGGAAGGTGTTGCGCTACCCCAGCTGACCACAACGTTGTTTGGTGAAAGCGATGAGATGCCGAAGGTGTCACCAGGCCACACCGACGGGTCCCCGCCAGCCGATGTCATTTGCCGTTCCGTCACTGTTGGTTCCCTGCTTGTCCCAGGTCGCGTACAGGGTGCCGGCCGCGTCCATGGCGATATCGCCGTCAATCCACCATTCCGCCAGCGACATCGTTCCGACCTGGGGGCCTACCTTGAGCGGCGTGGACCAAGTGTTTCCGCCGTCGATCGACGATGTGAAATAGCTGTATGCGGGGTTCAGGGCGTAGGTCGTGGTGTTGGTGACCTGGTAGCCCTGGTAGAGCAGGTCAACTCGGCCGCTCGGCTCCACGACAAGAGGCGCGCTGTCCCCGCCGCTCACCGGAAAGCCCGGGCTTACATGCACCATCGCACCGAACGTCCTGCCGCCATCGCTGGACTTCTGCATCACGACATTCAGGTCACCCGTCCCGAAGGCACAGCTTCCCGAGGAGCTGCAGATGAAGGTAATCGACGTGCGGTTCGGACCGTAGTCCCAAGTCACGTAAACGACACCGTCGGGGCCGACTGCTATGAAGTCCCGATCGCCCCAGTTCTTTGCATCGGGCGGCACCAGAGAGGTCACCTGCGGGAAGGTTACGCCGTGGTCGAATGATGCCGCCACGACTGGATACCATTGCCCGCCCTTGGCCAGCATGACTCGGATCGACTGTTTGTTCCACCTCTGCGTTCTGCCCGGAGCACGAACCACTGAGGTCACTGATAGGACCTACACTATACGTTGGCCCGGCCCCAAGAGCGGCGGTCATCGTCAGGAGGCCTGCGGCAGCGCTGAGTCAGGCCGCCAGAGCAATCCAACATCTGCCGCCGCGTTCCATTGTCGCCTCCCTGTTTCTCTTTGGCCCGGTCGCGGCGATTTTCCTCACCGTCCCGCGGTGCGTCAATGTGCGGGTTCCAGGGCGCGTCTTGCGTGAGCTGGCTGCCGGAACAAAGCGGTCAGCCGAGGAGTGGGCCGACTTCAAACGGCGCGGCTGGAGGGCGGTGTACGCAAGAGCGATCTGGACGAGGTGTTTCGGCGTCACGGTCCTTTTGAAGCGTGAGTAAACTATTCGTTTGACCGCGGATCGGGTCGGCGGGCGCGCTTCAGGCCAAGCTTGCCGGTCACCTTTTCGCCAGCATCGAACCTCGTCAGACTTTGTGGAGGACCCAGCCATGCGTCCCAAGATGCTTCGTGTGCTACCCGTCGCGCTGGCGGTCTCGGTCAGTGCCTCAGCGCTCGCCGACTCGCAGGTCGCCAGGGGCGAGGTCGCCGCCCTGCGCCCACCGGTGCTGACACCCCAGCAGAGCGGCACTCTCAACCGCCTGCAGGCGGTGAGCCCGGTCGACTCGCGCGTGGTGTGGGCCAGCGGCGTGGGCGGCACCTATGTCGTCACCACCGATGGCGGCGCTACCTGGCGGGCGGGCGTGGTTGCGGGGGCCGAACAACTCCAGTTCCGCGATGTGCAGGGGGTGAGCGCAACAGTCGCGTATCTCCTGTCTGCCGGCGTCGGTCCGGCGTCCCGCATCTATAAGACCGAGGATGGCGGAGCATCCTGGTCGCTGCAATTCCAGAGTTTGGACCCCGACGCATTTTATGACTGCTTCGCGTTCTGGACGGCGCGCCGCGGTATCGCCATGAGCGACGCCGTCAACGGCCGGTTTCCCGTGATCCAGACGACCGACGGCACGACCTGGACGGATATCGGCGACAGGTTGCCGGCGGCGCAGCTCGGGGAAGCGGCGTTCGCGGCGAGCGGCACGTGCGTTGCGACTCAAGGGAGAAGTCGGGCTTGGATCGGCACCGGCGGCGCGGCGAAGGCCAGAATCCTCGCGACGACGGACGGCGGCCATACGTGGGCCGCGTACGACACGCCCGTCGTCCAGGGCACCGCGAGCTCGGGTGTGTTCAGCGTCGATTTCCGCGATCCATTGCACGGCATCCTCGGCGCTGGCGAGCTAGCGGCGCCCACCGCATTCGCCGACACCGTCGCCCGCTCGAGCAACGGCGGTAAGACGTGGCAGCTCGCGAGCCGCCCGCCAGTCCCGGGCGCAATTTACGGTCTGAGCTACGTGCGCGAACGCTCTGCAGAGGGCGACGCTGATGAGGAGGCGAGCGCGACGCGGGCCGTCGTGGTCACCGGGCCGGGCGGCGCGGCCTGGTCACCTGACGAAGGGGACACCTGGGTCAGCCTAACAGGGGTCGCGAACTACTGGGCTGTGGCGTTCGCAAGCCCGCAGGCGGGTTGGCTGGTAGGGACGCAGGGCAGGATTTTAAAAATCAGTTTTGAATAGCGGTTCGGATCGGTCGCGATAAACCCGACAGCGTGTATCCGGAACTGCGCTGCTAGCCCGGTTCGCTTTAGAAGCGCTCCTTGAGCTTCAACGAGGTGCCAGATGCTCAGAGTTTGGGAGGCAACGCGATGCGGCCAGGGGACGGCGAGGAAGCAGCTGGTAGCCTCCGCGAGCCGTGTCGCCCTTTGTCTCGCACTCTTCCTGCCGGCAATTGCGACGCCCGCTCACGCTGCGAATGCGCAGTTCGACCTGGTGATTGTCCACGGGCGGATCATTGATGGAACGGGTTCGCCCTGGTATTCGGGTGATATTGGGATTCGCAACGGCAAGATTACCGCCATCGGCAAGCTCGATCGGCAGTCGCGTGTGAAGACCATTGATGCTCACGACCGCGTGGTAGCGCCTGGGTTCATCGACATGCTGGGCCAGTCCGAACTGAGCATTCTGGTCGAGCCTCGGCTGCCGTCGAAGATATTTCAGGGCGTTACTACCGAAATAACGGGCGAGGGGGATTCGGTGGCGCCGCTCAATGACTCCATCATTCGGGCCGACCGGAAGGTCTACGAGCATTACGGCGTAACGCCGGATTGGCGCACGTTGCGGCAATACTTTGCGCGGCTCGAGAAGCAGGGTATCGGGATCAATTTCGCTACTTACGTTGGGGCGACCAGCGTCCGCAGAATGATTCTGGGGGACGAGGACCGGCGACCTACTGCGCAGCAGCTGGAGCAGATGAAGGGACTGGTGGCAGAGAGCATGCGCGCGGGTGCCATGGGGCTCTCCAGTGCGTTGGAATATGCGCCGGCGCCGTATGCGAGCACGGACGAGCTCATAGCGTTAGCGCGGGAGGCTGCGAAGTTCGGCGGAATCTACGCTACCCATATGCGCAGCGAGGGCGACGGCATCATGTCAGCGCTCGAGGAGGCTGTGAGGATTGGCCGCGAGGCCGGTGCGCCGGTCGAGATCTGGCACTTGAAGACCGCGGGCAAGAACAACTGGGGCCGAATGCCAGAGGTGGTGGCGAAGATCGATGCAGCGCGCGCGTCGGGCACCGACATCAGTGCCAATACCTATGCCTACACCGCCTGGTACAACGATCTCTCTGCCTTTGTTCCGCCATGGGCCCATGACGGCGGCAATGCGAAACTCGTTACGCGACTCCAAGATCCAGTGCTTCGCGCCCGCATTCGAAAAGACATGTTGAGCGCCTCGAGCGAATGGGACAACGAATGGGATGAGATTCCGGGGCCGGAGGCGGTCCTCATCGGCGTGGTACACAAGGCCGACCTGCTGCCGTTGCAGGGCAAGACCCTGGCCGAGGTGGCGAGGAGCTGGAAGAAAGATCCGATGGAGTCATTATTCGATCTGCTGATTGCAGACGATGCGCTCACTGAGGTGGCGGTGTTCGGGATGTCAGAAGCCGACGTCGCACTGGCGCTGGAGCAGCCGTGGGTGTCGGTGGACAACGATTCTCCTGGTACCTCCCCACAAGGAATTCTAGGGCAGGAGCACCCGCATCCGCGCGCCTACGGGACGTTCCCGCGGATCATCCGCAAATACGTGAGAGAAGAGAAGAAGCTCACGTTGCACGATGCCATTCGAAAGTTTACTGCATTGCCCGCCCAGCGCATGCGATTGACCGATCGTGGCGTACTGAAGGAGGGGATGTGGGCCGATATCGTGATCTTCGATCCGGCAACGATCCGTGACGCGGCTACCTTTGAAAGCCCCAATCGGCTGTCTGAGGGGATGGAGTATGTGTTGGTCAACGGCGTGCCGGTAATCGAGGGGGGCAAGATGACCGGTGCCCTGCCTGGGAAGATATTGCATGGACCGGGCTTTGCTTCGCCTCGGATACCTGTGCATTGACTGACTGAACCTTCTCGTCGACTTCGCGTCGTTCACCTCTGCAATCGGTGCTCGTCTGTGATATTAGATCGCGATGGGCTTGCACGGCATGAGGTACAAGGGCATCGTCTTTGACTTCAACGGCGTGTTGTTCTGGGACGCCGATTTGCAGGTCAAATCGTGGCAGGTTATTGCGAAGAACCTGCGCGGACACCAGATGACGGACGATGAGCTCGCCATTCACATGCACGGTCGTCCGAACTCCTACGTGTTGAGCTACCTGGCTGGCCGCTCGATTGCGGGGCAAGAGCTTCTCGATCTGATTCAAGTCAAGGAGTCGTTCTATCGCGAATTGTGCCTGTCGAACCCACGCCGCCTGGTGCTGTCTCCCGGCGCGCAGAGTCTTCTTGAGACGCTGGCGCGCCGCGACATCCCGCGAACCATTGCGACCTCCTCGGAGATCACGAATCTGAAGTTCTTCATGGAGCACCTGCGCTTGGACCGATGGTTCGACGTGGCGAAGATTATTTACGACGATGGCATTCGCCCCGGAAAGCCCGCACCGGATGTGTATCTGGCGGCCGCACGCACTATCGGGGTCGCCCCGCATGAGTGCGCAGTGGTCGAGGATGCGGTCTCTGGAATCGCCGCCGCCCACGCCGCCGGTATCGGCTATATCGTTGCGATCGGTGCGCCTGCGGCGCTTGAGAAATTGCGGGCCTGCGACGGTGTGGCCACCGCGATCGAGAGCCTGAGAGATTTTCCACGCGAGCGGCTGCTGGATCGGACGTAGGGAATTATTACGGCAGGCTCAGTGGATCATGATGCGTAGCCGATGCAGACAGCTCCGAGTGTGACTGCTATACACACAAGAATACGGCGACGCGTGAGAGCTTCTCCAAGGAGCATACGACCAAGCAGCGCGGAAAAGACGATGCTGGTCTCGCGCAGGGCTGAAATCGGACCGACCTTTCCCAGGGCGAGCGCGGCGGTGATCGCGCCGTAGCTCAGGAATGAAATGAAGCCGCCGGCCATTGCCTTCAGAGTCTCAGGGGTGCGCGGGTCCACGCTAATTCCTCCCCTGAGGAGCAAGAACGCAAGCGGCAGGAGAGCGCCGTAGATCAGGAAGATCCAGGCTGCATAGGATTGCGCGTTGCCCGCAAAGCGCACGCCGATGCCGTCGGCGGTGACGTAGCACGCGACGAACAGCGCCGTTGCGAGTGCGAGAGCGACCGACTTTGCCCCTGCCCGCGTTCTGCCAAGGGCGAGGCTCATGATCCCCAGGCAAATCAACGTCACGCCAAACAACGCCGGCCCGCTCACTCGCTGACCGGCGAGAACGAAACCGCCGATGGTCACCATGAGCGGCACGCTACCCCTGACGATCGGGTAGACCTGTCCCAGCTCGCCGTAGCGATAGGCGTGAGCCAGGAAGATGCTGTAAAGAACCTGTAAGACGGCCGAGATGCCCAGATACGTCCAGCTCTGCGTCGCGGGGAGGGGCAGGAGCAGTGCAAAGGGAATAGCGGCGAGGGTCGTCGCGAAGCTCATGATCGTGACAAACCACAAGCGGTCGACGCCGCTTCGTAATGCGGCGTTCCATGTCGCATGCAGCGCGGCTGCAAAAAGCGTCAGACCGATGACAGCCGCGCTCATATCCCGTGATCCGCTTCACACAACCCTTGCATGATCAATAGCTTGGACGTGCCAGCGGGTGAACTGAAATTCCGCCTGTCCCCCTGGCCACCGTTGCGTGCGGTTGCTACCTCGCACGCTGCGCCTTAGTTTGCGCAATCAGACGCCGTAGTACACTCTGCGGATTCAAAACAGCCACCTCGAAGCACTCCGTGACCGACGAATCTGGGCCTAAAGGCGACCCGGTTCCCGCCTCGGACGGGCATCGAGCCGTCTTCCTCAGCTACGCTTCCGAGGACACAGAAGCGGCGGCGCGCATCAGCAGCAGCCTGCGCAATGCAGGCATTGAAGTGTGGTTCGACCAGAACGAGCTGCGTGGCGGGGCTGCCTGGGACGCCGCGATCAAGAAACAGATCAGGACCTGCGCCTTGTTCGTTCCGATCATTTCCGCGAATTCGCGCGCTCGCGTCGAGGGATATTTCCGGTTCGAATGGAAACTCGCGGTCGATCGCTCCCACCTGATGGCCGCCGAGAAGGCATTTCTGCTGCCGGTCGTCATTGACGCGACCGACGAGGTCGACGCCCGGGTGCCCGAGAAGTTCCACGAAGTACAGTGGACGTGGCTCAGGGGCGGGGAGAGCTCGCCCGCTTTCGTCGCGCAGGTGTCGCGACTGCTGGCCTTCGGTGGGTACGTGCAGCCGGCAGGTGCAGCGCCCGCGCTCACGAGCCGGCCGATGGCGCCGGCAGTTCCAACACCTTCCGTCGGGCGCAGCCCCTGCTCGGAACAGTCGATCGCAGTGCTGCCGTTCGTGGACATGAGCCAGAGCAAGGATCAGGAGTACTTCTCGGACGGGCTGACGGAGGAACTCATCGGATTGCTCACCAGAGTTCCCGAACTGCGCGTGCCGGCCCGCACCTCCTGTTTCTACTTCAAGAGCAAGCAGGCGACGATTGCCGATATTGCGCGGGCGCTGAACGTCGCCCACGTGCTCGAAGGCAGCGTACGCAAAGCCGGCAACACGATACGCATCGCGGTGCAGCTGATCCGGGCCGACACGGGCTTCCACCTGTGGTCGCAGACCTTCGATCGTACGCTCGATGACATCTTCAAGGTGCAGGACGAGATAGCCGGCTCGGTAGTGCGCTCACTGTGCGATGCCCTGCTGAGCGCCACGCTGCCGGCGCGGAGCGCTGCGCTGAATTCCGAAAGTTATCAACTCTACCTGCGCGGGCACTTTCACTGGAATCGCCGCTCGCCGGAGGAGTTCAGAAAAGCCATAACATTCTTTCAGCAAGCCATTGCCGTTGACCCTGACTATGCCCTGGCGTTCACGGGCCTCGCAAACTGCTACAGTCTGCTGCCCATCTACGACCGCACCTCGCAAGCGACGCAGACGATGCCGCAGGCGAGAACGGCGATACTCAGAGCGCTGGCGATCGACGATAATCTGGCGGAAGCCCACGCCTCGTTGGGGTTGATACTGACGCTCTTCGATTTCGAGTGGCTGGCGGCGGAACGTCAGTACCAGCGGGCGATTGAGCTCAGCCCTAATTCTCCCGTGCCGCATCAGTGGTACGGTGAGCTGCTCGTCAATACCGGACGGTTCGACGCGGGACTGGCGCAAGGCCGCCGTGCCGTTGACTTGGACCCCCTGTCACAGGTGGCCAATCTGGCGCTGGGCATCCAGTTGAATTCCGCCCGCCGCTATACCGAAGCCATCGAGCAGCTGCAAAAGACTCTGACACTTGGCCGCAACTTCGCCGACACCAATTATTTGCTCTTTGAAGCCTACGCCAACAAAGGCCTGTACCAGGAGGCGGTGGCAGCGTATGCGCGACAGAAGCAGCTGGATGGGGAGCCTGCAACCGAGGTGGCTGCGTTGAAGGAGGCGTTCGCCAAAGACTCGTGGCCAGGATTTCTGCAGCTGCGAATCCGCTCTCTCGAAGCCCAGGAGCAGCCGGACTGTGATGAGATTGCGGCTTTCTCTGCCCGCGTGGGCGATCTGGACCGCGCGTTTGCCTGGCTGGAAAAATCCTATGCCGGCAGAAGCGCCAGGCTCACTCACCTGAAGGTCGATGCCCGATACGACAACTTGCGCGCCGATGCGCGCTTCGCGGACATGCTGCGCCGCGTTGGACTGGGAAGTTGATCGGCCGCAGCTACCGTGACGCCTTGGCGCCGAGAACGTTGTAGGCCGTGACCGGACGGTGCAGTCCCTTGAGAGTCAGCTCACCCACCGATTCGAGCTCGAAGAGACCATCGGTGGCGGCGAGCACGCGCTTGGAGACCAGAATCTGTCCGGGCTTGGCCTCACCACACAGCCGTGCCGCGAGATTCGTCACCGTGCCGATCGCACCGTAATCCCAGCGCCCCTCGTAGCCGATCGCGCCAATCGTGGCATAACCCTGCGCGATGCCAACGCCGAGTTCGAGCTCGTAGCCCATCTTGCGCCAGGAGACGATCAGTTCGCCGACCCGCTCGCGCATGGCGAGGGCCATGCGCAGCGTGCGCTCCGCGGCATTGGGCACCGGCACCGGGTCGTTGAAGAAAACCATCATGCCATCGCCGGTAAACCGCTCCAGCGTGCCTTCGTGCTCCATGACCAGCCGACCCATCTCGGCGTGATACTCGCGCAGCACGCTCATGACTTCCTCGGGTTCGACGCTTTCCGCGAAGGCGGTGAAGCCACGCAGGTCGAGGAAGCAAACGGTCAGGTTGCGGCGGTGGGTAGCGAGGGGATCGTCCGCACCACCCGCCACGATGAGTTCCGCGAGCTGCGGCGAGAAGAAACGCTTGAGCCGCCCGAGACGATCGAGCAGCGCCACCTGCTCTTTGACGCGCTGCTCGAGTCTCTGATTCCACTCGGCCAACTGTCGCAAATGCAAGGCTTCGCGATCGCGTAAGCGTTTCTTTTCCAGGCAAGCGCCGATGCGCGCCCGCAGCAGCACCGGGTCGAAGGGCTTTGGCAGATAATCCTCTGCGCCCAATTCGATGCAGCGCACGACGCTGTCCATTTCGTCCAGCGCCGATATCATGAGGACCGGAATTTCCCGCAGCGCCTCCTCTGCAGTGAGCCGCTGCAACACTTCGTAGCCGCTCATCTGCGGCATGAGCACATCCAGCAGCACCAGGTCGATAGGCTGCTGGCGCAGCAGGGTGAGCGCATCCGGCCCGTTCGCCACCACTTGCACCCGGTGGCCCGCGCGTGTCAGCCGGCGGCTCAGCATCTCCCGGTTGGCGGCGTTGTCATCGACCACCAGGATATTTCCGGTTTCCGTGTTCGGCGCCGGCGCTACCGCGATTCGCGCCGTATCCGAGTCGGCGATCGGCGCGAGCGGCGGCGCGCTGACCCCGTCAGCGATCATGGTGTGCAAGGTGTGCGCGGCACTGGCAATTCGCTCCAGATCCTGGCCCACCTCTGCGGCGGCCGTCTGCTGGGCCTGCGCCTTGAGTTCATCGGCGGCGGCGATGATGGAGCTTATGGGCCCGGACGCCTCGGCGCTGAGGCGGCGCAGATCGATCTCATTGTCCTTGCGCGTGCGCCCGAGCACCTCATCGACGAGCAGCATCAGCTGCTGCGCATACTCGTGCAATTCACGCAGCCTGGGCTCCATTCCCGCGATGCTTCCTTCGCTGGCGCTCTCCAGCAACATCTCGCTGTAACCGATGATGTGGTTCAGCGGCGTGTGCAGCTCGTGCCGCAGATGATTCAATGTCGCGCGATCGGTGGTCACGCCGCAGGTCCCTGGTTGAGCAGGCTCTCGATCTTCCCCAACAGTCGCGGCAGCTCGATCGGCTTGGTATCGAAGTCGTCACACCCCACCGCCAGGGCGCTATCGCGGTCGCTGGCCATGGTGTGAGCGGTCAGCGCCACGATCGGGATATGGCGGGTCTGCGGCGCCGCCTTGAGTCGCCGCGTTGCCTCCAGGCCATCGATCCCCGGCAAAGTCACGTCCATCAGGATCAGCGCCGGTGCATCCGCCTGAGCCATGGCTATGCCGGTCTCGCCATCGACGGCCGTCACGACCTCGTACCCTCGCTTGCGCAGGCGCCGCGACAACATATCGCGGTTGAGCTCGTTGTCCTCGATCAGCAGGATCTTCTTCATGCGTCGGTCCCGGGCGTAACGGTTTTGCTCATGCGATCATCCGGCTTGTGAGCCCCTGACAGCGCACGAATCTTTTCGAGCAGGCGCGGCATGACGATCGGCTTGGTGTCGAAATCGTCGCAGCCCGCCGCGAGCGCTTTCTCACGGTCACCGCTCATCGCATTGGCGGTGAGGGCGATAACAGGTATGTGCCGAGTGTGCTGCGCAGCCTTGAGCTGGCGCGTCGCCGCCCAGCCATCCAGCACCGGCAGGCTCAGATCCATCAGAATCACGTCGGGCCGCTCGCTCGCGGCAAGCTGCACGCCACTGGCCCCATCGCGCGCGATCACTACCGTATGCCCCTGGCGCTTGAGGCGGCTCTCCAGGATATAGATGTTGTCCTCATTATCCTCTACGTACAGAATCTTCACGCCAGAATCTCCTTGACCTTCGCATGCTTGCCGCGCTCGATCGAGCGCGGCAGCATGCGGCCCAGCTCGCGCAGCAGCTCACTCAGCTCGGAGGCGCTCTTGCGCATCACCTGCTCGACGTAGCCGTTCAGCCGCTTTTGATCCTCGACGCTCAGGTCCTTGGCCGTCAGAACCAGCACCGGAATGTCGCGCCATTCCGGGCGCTGACGCATCTCGACCAGGAACTCGAACCCGTCCATCTCCGGCATCACCAGGTCCAGTACGATCACGTCGGGACACGATTCGGCCAGATGTTGCAGCGCGAAGCGGCCGTTGCTCGCCCCCTCGACCTGCCATCTCTCCTGCTCGAGCACGCGCCGCACGCTCTCGCGCATGATCTCATCGTCGTCCACCAGCAGGACCTTGCGTGCGATCGGACTGCTGATGTCCTGCAGCAGGCTTATGAGCCGCTCGCGGTCGATCGGCTTGGTCATGTATTCCGTGGCGCCGAGGGAGTAGCCGCGGCTGCGGTTGTCCTCGATGGTCACCAGCACCACCGGGATGTCTGCCAGCTGCGGATCGCCCTTGAGCGCCGCCAGCACCGTCCAGCCATCCAGGTCCGGCATATTGATGTCGAGCGTGATCGCTGCGGGGTGAAGCTCGCGCGCCAGTCGCAAGCCTTCCCGGCCCCCGGTTGCGATGCGAACCACGAATCCCTCGCGCTCCAGATAGCGCGCCATCACCTCGCATACGGTCTGGTCGTCATCGATAACCAGGATGAGCGAGCCCTTGACCGGCTGCATCGCCCGGCGCTCAGGACGCACCCGGCGCAGGAGCGGCGCCGGCTGGACCGCCTCGATGTGGGCGGGCAGGCGGATCGTGAATGTCGAGCCCTTGCCCAATTGGCTCTCTACGGCAATCTCGCCGCCCATCATCTGGCAGAAACGGCGGCTGATCGCAAGTCCGAGCCCGGTGCCACCATACTTGCGCGTGGTCGAAGGATCGGCCTGCACGAATTCCTGGAACAACCGGCCCATCTGTTCGGACGACATCCCGATGCCGGTATCCCTGACGGCCATCGTAATCTCTTCGCTGCCCTTGCCCATGAGCCGCGCCACGTCGATGGTCACAATGCCATGCTCGGTGAACTTGTTGGCGTTGCTCACCAGATTGAGCAGCGCCTGGCGGATTCGCGTCTGGTCGGCGTGCATCTCGCCGATATCCTGCGGACAGTGGAGGATGATCTGGTTGTCGTTCTTGGCCGCCGCGGGGGCGATGGTGGAGATCACATCGTCGACCAGCGGCGCGATGGCGAAGGTCTCGACGTGCATGTCCATCCTGCCGGCTTCGATCTTCGACAGGTCCAGGATGTCGTTGATGAGCTCCAGCAGGTGGTGCGCCGCGCGCAGCACGCGCTCGAGCGGTTCGAGCTCCTCGGAGTGCTTCAGGTCGCGGGCATCCTCATGCAACATCTCCGTCAAGCCGATGATCGCATTCAAGGGCGTGCGCAGCTCGTGTGACATGTTCGCCAGGAACTGCGATTTCAGCTTGCTCGCCTCCGCCAGCTGCTCACTCTTGGCCTGGCTCTCCTTGAACAGCCGGGCATTCTCGATGGCCATCACCGATTGCGAGGCCAGCGTCTGCAGCAGTTTCACGATCGAGGGAGCGAACTCACCCGCCACCTTGCGGCGGATCACCAATGCGCCGGTCGCGTGCTCGTCGCGCAACAGCGGTACCGCAACCACGGCGCGGATTCCGTCGTGCGTCCACAGGACGCTCACCCTGTGGGACAGCTCGACGTCCGACACCTGGACTGGCACGCGGTTTACCGCGCACATGCCCACCGGACCGTCCCCCAGGCCGATGCGCGAGCCGCGCAGTGTTTCGATCATGGCGTCGCTGACACCGAAGTTCGCGCGTGGATCGAATACCCCATCGGCCTCGTCGAACTGATAGAGGGTGCCAGAATCCGCATCCGCCAGGCGCACTGCGCGGGCGATGACGGTTGCCAGCACCGTCTCGAGGTCGAGAGATGAGCTCACCGCCTGGCTCACCTCGTTCAGTGCCTGCAGTTCCGCCACCGAGCGCATCAGCTCGCGCGTGCGGGCCTCGACCTCCGAGGTGCGCTCGGCGACACGTTGTTCCAGTTGGCGCTGATCCTCCTCGATCTCCAGTTGCGACAGACGCAACTTCTCGCTCATCATCCGCAGCGAGGCGAGCAGGTTCCCGAGGTCGCGCTTCGGCAGACGGTCCGCAGCCAAGGCGAATTCGCCTGCCGCGATGCGCTGGGCGAGATCCACGGCGGCGTTGAGCGGTTCGGTAACGCCGGTGATCATGCTGTAGATGAACCAGGCCGCGATCAGGAGCGTGAACAAGGTCGCGGCCGCCACGATCTTGCTCTGGCGCCGTGCCGAGTCGATCGCCTGCGAGATGGCCGCGGTGCTTGCCTTGTCGTAACCCGCCTCGAGCGCACGAACTGCCTCGCGCGTCTGCCTGATCTGGGGCTGCAGCGCCAGCAGCCGTTCGAGCGGCATGGCTACCGAGATCTGGCCCGCCAGGGCCCCGAGGCTTGCGGCAACGGCCGCCGCGCCCGGGTCCTTGCGCCGTAACGCAGCGGCGGACGCCACCGATTGCCGCAGCGCCTCATACGCGCGCTGTCCGAGGCTCCCCATATCCACGGCGTCGGCGGCATAGGTCATGAAAGACTCGAAGCCGTCCTTGGTCGCCCGCGATAGTCCGTGGCGCACCACCACGCTCTCAACGGCGGTCGTGCGTCGCAGGTCGGAGACCGCCTGATAGATCAGCACCAGCGCGATCGGTGCGATGATGATCACGAACTGCGCAAAGATGCGCAGCTTCAATTGTTTTACTTTGATCATCGCGACGGTGCCCCCCGGGCGCCGAGCAAACGCTTGCGATCCCCGCCGAACTACCAGTTTCTACGCGGTGCGCAGCGGGCCGTCAATCACGCACCGCGGCTGCCGCCGCCGGGAGTCAAGGATGGCTGCGCATCAGGACAGAGTCGTCATAACAGCGTGTGTGGCCCATGGCGCGAGAGCATTTGCAAACACCCGTGTCCCTCGACGAAATCGGTCTCCAGCGCTGGCCTGCGTGCATCAGCTCGGTGGCGAGGATTGAGAGGGCGATTTTCGTGTCAATGGAGGATGCCGCTAGGCGTTGGAGGCTCTTTGAAAACCCAACGTTTGCGACCTTAGAATGGCCAAGCTTGCGCTTTTCGACGCATTATGGAAAGCATCTTGAGGACGAGCACCTCAAGTCCACTGCTGCGGGCGGACGCGCGAGATCAATCCGCGCCAATTCGGACTTCTGCAGCCGGTGGGGTTTACCCTCAGGCGCGGTACCGCCGCCGCGAATCATGCGTCACCGCCTGCGGCGCATCTGTCGATCACCTTCGCTATCGCCCGAGGAGCGTGAGCTGCCAGATGTCCTTGCCGGTCGCCATCATCAACGGGCGCAGTGCGAGCATGCCGGCCTTGCCTACGGCGCGCTCGAGCTGCGCGAGCTCCGCGAGCCTGTCGCGCGTCTCGGCGTCGATCGGCGGCTCGTCCATGCCGCTCTCGCGCAGCAGCAGTATGCCCTTGGCGCGCAGCGCGAGCTCCCCGTGCAGTCGCAGGCAGCACAGCATGTCCGCCAGGTCCTCGCCGCGGAAGCGCGCGCGCAGCGACTGCAGGTAGCGACCGCCGTTGCTGTCGAGGAACCTACCGGTATTGATCGACTCCAGCAGCTGCACGTTGGAGTCGAGGTCGGTATCGAGCCAGTCGCGCAGCGCGCGCTCGCCGTGCCGGAACACGAGGTAGATCAGGAGCGGCAGCACAACCAGGGTCGCAAGCGTCGCGAGCGCGGGCTGCCCGAGCAGGGAGTTGAAGCCACTGTGCAGCGCGACCGCCGCGAGAAAGCCCGGCAGCAACAGTTGCAGACCGCCGTTCGGTCGGCTCTCGTAGAGGGTGACCGAGATCATCGCCAGGACAGTCGTCGTGCCGCCATGCATGATCGCGGTGCCGAAGCCGCGGATGACTTGCACCGGCAGCGCGGCCTCCGGCCGCGAGGCGATGTAGTACAGGTTCTCGATGAGGGCGAAGCCGGTGCCGATCGCGAAGCCGGCGATTCCGGCGTCCACCGCCAGCCCGACGCGCCGCGTGCGAATCAGGTAGACGAACAGCACGGCCTTCAGGCACTCCTCGATCCACGGCGACACGTAGCGCGAGTAGGCGACGAAGTCCCCGGTGAAATGCCCGTACGCGTAGTTGTTGACGAGGTAGCTTGCGCCGGCGGCGAGAGCGCCGGCGGCGACCAGCGCCAGCACCATCCTGAGGCGCAGCAGTTTGTACGCGTCGAGCTGGACGAGCCCTGCGAGAAACAGCAGCACCGGCACGAGGGCGATCGGCGCGCGCAGCAGCAGATCGGTGCTCAACGCGGCGCTCGTGTGCAGTGCCTGCTCCTCACAGCACCTGCAGCGACAGCATGAACTCGCTCCGGCCGACACCGGCCGCGGCGAAGCCCCGCGCCACGCCGACGGACAGCATCATCGACTGGCGGTGCATCACGTGCAGCTGCAGGTCGAGTTGCGCGCCGACGTCATGAGCGCTGCGACGCACTGCGCGGTTGTCGGGATCGGTCTCGAGCGCGCTCACAAAAACTTCCGGCCGGACCCAGCTGGCGTAGAAGCCGGGCGAGCCCAGGGCCTCGAAGCGCAACGGCGGCAGGCACCATTCGAGCGTCGACTTGACCAGCGACTTGCCGCTCAACGCATCCAGCCTGAAACCCGGCATGCTCAGCAGCTCGCGGTAGCGCTGCGCGCCGCCGTTGCCGCCGCTGTCGACATAGTTGTTGCCGAAGCCGCCCAGGTAGGAGTTCGCGAGCGGGTTGGTGCGCGCTCCACTGGAGAGGCTCGCCCCGCTCCGCAGCCAGATCGAGGAATGGTTGAGCGGCAGCGGAAAGCCGATGTCGAACGTGCCGGTGAGGCTCGGAATCAGATCGCCGGCGGACCCGTTGCCGTGCGCGTTGATCGCCCAGCTGTGGCCCGTCTCCACGTCCACCGCGCCGGGCGAGAAGCGCGTATCCACGGCAACGAAGCCCACATCGGCGGTGAAGAGGTTCTTCGAGGGCGAGGTCACGTTCTGATACCCCGGCAGCGTGTCGAGTCCGCCGTAGTAAGCGACCTTGGCGACGAAGTCCATGGTCTGCGGCGGGTCGAAGATGAGCGGACGGTCGTAGGCGACGTAGCCGTTGTAGCCGGCGAGGCTGCGTTTGGTCGGGCCGAAGAGGTCGTAGAAGTCCGCCCCGTTCCAGGCGGCCCCGGCGGTCCAGCGCGTATGGTGCACAGCGGCTGCGACGTGCAGGCGCTGCCTGGCAGGTAACCCGGCATCCGGGCTGTAGCTGGTATCGACGCCGAGCGAGTCGTACCCCATCGGATCGCTGAAGCGGGCGCTGGCCCCCAGGCCCACCGAGTTCTTGTAACCCTCGGCGACCGGGATCAGTGACTCGAGCGACAGCGCGCGCAGGGGTCGATAGGCGCCCTCGCGCTGGATGTGGGATTCGTAGGGGATGGTCGACGGGATGGGGGCGACCCAACCCTGCACCTCCGGGTACTTCGCCGCCACCTGCTCGCCGAGGAAGGTCACCGCGCTCAGGTCCTCGGTCGGCCTCGCCTCGATGAGTGTCGGCACGAACCCCTTGGCCGCATAGCGCAGCACGATCAGCTGGGACTCATCGAGCGGCAGCGGGCGGAAGAAACCCACGTCCGCGTTGCTGACCGCCGCGAGGGTCTCGGTCGCAAGCTCGTAGCGATAGATGTTCGAAACGCCGGTGTAGTAACTGCTGCCGTAGAGGTAGCGGCCATCCTTCGAGAACACGAAGCTCTCCGGCACCGCCGCCCCCATGGTGAACGTGTGCAGCGGGGTGGCGTCGCCCCTCTCGAGCGCATCGGCGCGCAGCACCCTGACCTGCGCCACCTGCGGCGAGCCCGGCCTCAACCCCGGTCCCGACACGGACACCGACGCCAGCGCCCCGTCGGGCGAAAGATCGAGATCGAAGGCCCTCTCCCCGCGTGGGAACACGTACAGCGTCTGCCACTCCTTGTAGGGGGAGGGGATCCGCACCAGGATGACGAATCCGTTGTTGAGCCGCAGACCCCACAGTGAGCGATCGATGGGGTTGTAGACGATGTCGCCGATGCGAGCGGCCCGAAGCAGCATGCGTGACTTGCCGGAGCGCAGATCGAGCGCCTCGAGGTTGCGGTGGGTGTTGTTGTTAGTCGTGTAGAAGAGCGTGCCTGAGGCAGGGTCGTAGGCGAGCGAGGTCACCGTGTAGCCGCTGGCGCCTTTGATCTCCTTGATCTCGGTCACCCTGCCATCGCTGCGGCCGATGGACGCGATGTGCGCAAGCTGCCCGGGATATTTGATGGCGGCGAGGAGCTTCGTCCCGTCCGCCGAGAGGTAGGTGCGCGAGACCGCGCCGAGGTCCTTTTTAGTGAGGTCGCGGTATCCCGTGACCGGGTGCTCGCGCACCGCCGTGAGGTTCTGCCGCTGGAAGCCGTGCTCCCAGTCGACCCACTGTCGCCAGCACTCCTCCAGCGGCAGGCCGAACACCCGCTGAAAATCGTGGCCGTAATAGCGGCGGCTGTCGGCGTCGCGCCGCCACCAGGCGAGCAATTTCTGCGGGCCGTAGTTAAGACCCAGGTAATCCATGAAGCGCGTGCCGTACAGGTAGGCATTGGCGCCGGTCTTGAAGTCGATCTCGGTGCCCTTCGACACGAGCCCGAGCGGGTCGTAGAACCTGGCGTTTTCCTGCACCATGCCCCGGAACACCATCTCGTCGTAGCCCCCCTGCGCACGTCCCACACCACCGCTCATCCAGGTCTCCATGAACACCGCGCTCCCCTCCTGATACCAGCGCGGGGCGGTCAGGCGCGGCACGGTCAGGTAGTTGTAGAGCAGCGTCTCGGGGTGCGCGGAGTCGACGTCCACCTTGCCGTGAAACAGACGGCGCAAGCGCGCGTCGGCCGGGTTCGCGCGATCGTTGTCGACGATGTGCGTGAGCTCGTGCACCGCCGTCCATGCGAACCACTCTGCGGATGAGAGGGTCTCGAACGGCTCATTGGAAGAGGCGATGTCGAGGAATATCCGGTTGCGGGGCGCGGGTATCGCCGTCGCGTTGGCGCGGTCGCTGAAGTCCTGCAACAGCACGTTGACGCGCCCGTCGGGCACGTAGTGGAACAAGCGCTCGTGGGTGGCGAGTCCGCTCAGGAAGCTCTGCGTCGCGTGCGGAACGAGGTGTTTCTCGCCCGGGTCGAAATAAACGATCCGCAGCTCCCCGGTCTCGACGAAGGCGAGATCGGCAGCTCGGGTGGGAAATGCGGCCCCGACCGCGACGAACGCTGTCAGCAAACCCAGCCAGGGCTGTCGCCACCTTGAAGCGTTGGCGTGCGCGTCCCCGCACTGTCCGCTCTGACGCAGACAGCCGTCAGGGCTGTTACGCAAAAAATGCGGAGTGGCCCGCGGGTAACGCCCGGGCCACTCCCATGGTTTCGACTCCAATGCCGCGCAGCGGCGCGGGCCGGACTACTTTTCTTGCGCCATGGCGTTCTGCTGCGCATTCTGCTGTGCGTTCTGCTGCGCATTCGCCTGGCTTCTGATCTGCGCCGAGGAATTGCCGCCTCGGGCAGCCGCAGCCGAATCCGCAGCCTTCGCGGCATCCATGTGCGAGCGGATTCTGGCATTGTCACCGGAAGCCTTGGCCGCCGCCGCCGCATCCGTTGCCTCGGGAGCGTGAGCCACAGCCTTGGTCCCCCCTTCCATCTGGGCGCGGCGCGCATTGTCGCCCGAACTGCCGGCCGCCGCCGCCGCATCCGCCGCGTTGGCCGCGTCCGCAACCGCGGTACCCTTTGCCACATCCGCCGCGCTCTGCTCGGTCGTGCTCGCCGTCGGCGTGGGGTTGAAAGAGTTCGTGCCGTCCGCGCGCGCGCGCTTCGCCTCGACGATGGTCCCGGCAGCGTCCTTACCCGCCGGCGCCTTGTTGTAGCTCAGGTAAGCGATTGCACCGATCGCTACCACGACTCCGCCCACGATCCACACTGTCCTGCTAGCCATGGAGCCTCCCCCCAAATTGTCGAAACAGTCACCAGATTCCCGCTCTGCAAAGAATTACCATAAACACAGCAAAAAGTTGGTTCCTCGAAAACAAAAACCCGTCAGCGATCCGCCGGCGCGCGCAGCGTCGCGCTCCCGACCTGACGGCCGGCCATCAGGAAGGTGAGATCCACCGTTTGCCCTCCCATTCGAAACTCCGACAACGGGACAGTCAACACGCCGGGTTTACCCTGCGCGGGTTTGGCCTGCCTTCCGACACCGTTGATCCGGAGCGTATGCCCGTCGCTTGCAACGAGCACGTCCACCGGCGCGCTCGCCGACAGCTCGAATTCAAGACCCAGCCCGGCGCGGTCGCGGTACAGGCTCACCCGACCCGAGACTACTCCGTTGTCCAGACGGACCGTATCCACGGTGGTTGGTGCATCCGCCGGCGCCATCGTGCCCGCGACGTCGCTCGGGGAAGGCCGCAGGCCATGGAGGCTCTCGTACACGACGGTCCCCGCGGCGAGTACGCCGGCGATGAGGGCGGCATACCGCATTCGAGGCCCCGACCACCAGGACCGTGCCGGCCCCGCCGTCGATTGCGGCAGCGCATCAAGAATGCTCTCCCGGAGCTCGGGTGGCGGCTCAATGTCCTCGAGCTTCTCGAGTGCTGCGCAGAGGCGCTGGAAATCCTCGCGCAGGACCCTGAGGTCCGGATCGGCCAGCACGCAACGGGCGAGCTCACCGCGCTGCTGCCCGTCGAGCTCGCCATCGATCTCGGCGTGAATGAGTGAGAGGTGCCTGCTGTCGGCCATCTCAGATGGTTCCCAGCTGGAGTAAGTGATCCCGCAGCAGCTGGCGGGCACTGTAGAGCCGTGACTTCACGGTTTTCTCGGGGAGCAGGAGGACCTGGCCCATGTCCTGGTAGCTCAAGTGCATGAAGTGCCGCAGCACGATGACAGCGCGCAGTTCGGGCTTGATGTGCATCAGCGCCTCCTCGATCGCCTGGCCCATCTGCTCGCCCTCGAGCTGTCGATCCGGCCCCGGAGCCTCATCGGCCTCATCGCCGTCAAACCCCTCGTGGGGTTTTCGTGCGCCGAGGGCATTGAGGGATTCATTGACCGCAATCCGGTAGATCCAGCTGTAGAACTTGAAGCTCGGGTCATAGTCGCCAAGATGCTCGAACGCCTTGAGGAACGTGGTCTGCGCGACGTCCCGGGCGTCCTCCGGATCGTGCAGCAGCCGAAGGGCGGCATTGAACACCGGCTTCTGATACCGCACCACGAGCTGCTCGAAAGCCGCCCGGTCCCCCTCCCGACAGCGTCGCACCAGCGTCGCGTCATCGTCCTCTTTCACAAAGTACCGCTCAGCACACCAAAGGTTGGCCGGCTCCGCCGGGTTCGGGTCTTGGGACGCGGCTCGCTAGCCCGCCTCGCGGCTCATGTCGATGATCCGGTCGAAGCCGGCGTAACGGAAAATGTCGTGGATCTGCGGAGGGACGTTGATGAGCCTGAGGCCGGCACCCGATCCCCTGACCCGCTTCTGGGTCAGGAGAAACACCCGCAGCCCCGAGCTTGCGATGTACTCGAGCCGGGCGAGGTCGATGACCCGCGGTGCGGCCACTGCCTCAAGGAATCGCAGCGCACCATCGCACTGGGTGGCGTCGAGCCTTCCTGCCATCACGACCTCGCCGGACGGGCCCAGTTGGATCTCGAACATCTGCGCGTTCTTCCCATTCATCGGTCATTGCACTTGAGCAGCGCCCACAGCCAGCGAGCGCAGGAGGGAAAACCCGCGTGCCCTGCCCAAGTGCGGGCGAGCAGGCCCGGGCCACCCCGGGCCTGCCGACGGCCTACCGGGCGCGACGCGCCTAGCCTTTTTTTGCGGCCTTCTCGGCCGCAGCCTCTGCCTTGCTGGCCTGCGCCATGGCGTTCTCGACCGCGCCCTGAACACAGGGCGTGGCGCCTTCGACGCTCTCAGGGTAGAGCTTGGCGAACTGATCGCATGCTTTCTTCGCAGAGTCCTTGATGCGTGTCTCCAGCTCGAGGGCCCCCGAGTGCGTGGCGATATTGAGATCCGCGTAGCTCACCCGGTAAACGATCGAGAGCACCGGCATCGGCCGCCCCATCGGTCCGCGCTGCGTCGTCTTCTCCGCGCGCGGAGCCTCGACGACCACTTCCGGGGTTTGCTGAGCCAGGCTTGGCCCGCCCACCACCAGAGCGCCGATCGAGTCATGATAGCACGGCGTTTTTCGCCGCGAGCGCGCACGCTTACAGCGCCGGCATTCGGCTCAGCCTCGCGAGGGATTTCCGCTCGAGCGGGTAATCTCCTTGGTCATTCTGAGCTGGTTGCGTGCCCCGACGCGTTGGTAGCTCACCGCATCCATCATCTGACGCACCAGGAACACCCCCTGCCCACCCACCGGGCGCGCCGTGAGGCTCGCCGTGACGTCAGGTGGCGGTGCCGCGAGTGGATCGAACTCGGGGCCGTCATCCTCGACCGTCATCGTGAGCTTCAAGTCGCGCATGCTCAGCGACACCTCGACGCGCGGCGCCGTACCTGCCGGTGAGCCGTGCAGAACGACATTCATGAACACTTCCTCGAGCGCCAGCTCGAAGGGGAGCGCCTGTGCGGGCGGCAGACGAGCGGCCGACCAGAACTCCTGCAGGAACCGCGTCAGCGCCGGCAACTGCGCGGCATCGCTCGGCACGGCCAGGCGCTGCTCCGTCATGCGGGCTCTCGCGGCGCACTGGCCAGCGCTGTCGCCCGGTCGGTGTGCACGCAAATGATGCGGCTGAAGCCGCTCAGCTCGAACACCTCACGTACCGCAGGCTTCAGCGCGCAGAGCGCGAACGAGGTGCCGGCGCGCTGCGCCGCCCGTGCCGCCAGCAGGAACACGCGCAGGCCTGCGCTCGAGACGTAGTCGAGTGCGCTGCAATCGATGATCACCGCGGCGGATGCGGTTGCGGCGCCGGCGAGAACCTCCTCGATGTGGCGCTGAAAAGCGGCGGCGGCGCCGAAATCAAGCCTGCCCTCCGGGATCACGAGCGTAGTGAGCGCGAGCCTTTCGAACCGGACATTCATTGCAGCGCCGCAGCCGCACTCACGGCGCCTTCCGAGTGAGCACGGTGAGCGTAATGTCGTCGGATTGCGGGGCGGTTCCGGCAAAGCTCGTGACGCTGCGACAGATGCGCTCGATGAGCGCCGCCGCGGCTCCGTCGCCGGGCGCCTGCACCTCGGCCAGCAGCCGCTGCGTGCCGTAGGCCTCGTCGGAGGGGTTGAAGGCCTCCGTCACGCCGTCGGTGTAGAGCAGCAGGCGGTCGCCGGGCAGCAGCCTTGTCGTGTGATCCGGAAACACGACGCCAGGCATCACCCCGAGCGCAAGGCCGCCGGCGCCGTCCAAGGTCTCGACCGACCCGTCGGGGTGGTGCACGTACGGGGGGTTGTGGCCGCCGTTCGCGTAAGTCAGCACCCCGCTTCCCGGGTCGAATACACAGTAGAACACCGTCACGAACAGGTCCAGCGGATTCTGTGTGCACAGCACCTCGTTGGTCTCGGCGAGACACGCCCCGGGGTCGGCGTGGTGTGCAGCCAGATCACGCAGGTTGGTGCGCGCCACGGCCATGAAGAATGCCGCCGGCACGCCCTTGCCCGAGACGTCCGCGATCACCAACCCGATGCGCCCGTCGGGCAGCTCGATGAAATCATAGAAATCCCCGCCCATGGTGGTCGCCGGAATCATGCGCGCCGCCCCATCGCAGCCCGCCGTCGCCGGGAAGGCCGCCGGCAGAATCGCCATCTGCAGCGCCCGCGCGACCTCGAGCTCGGCTTTGATCTGCGCCTGCGCCCGTTCCAGCGCGGCATTCTTGTCGGCGAGCTCGCGGGTGCGCTCGGCGACGGTCGCTTCCAGGATGTGCGTCTGAAGCTTCAACACACGCAGCAGTCGCAGCCATCGCAGCAGGCGCAGCCAGCGCGTATCGAAACCAGCCAGGAAGAAGGGAGCGATCGCAAGCAGGTCCACCAGCCCGTTGAAGCTGACGATGAAGGCGCGCTTTTCCGCCGCTGCCACGATGCGCAGCAGATACTCGAGCGAGAACACGCCAACCACGACGATCTCTTCGATGCGCAGCGCGCGGGCGGCCCACCCGGGGAGTCCTGGAATCGTCTCCACGCCGATCGATGCGACGCTCAACACGATCAGCGCGAGGATGAGGTTCTCAAAGGCGCGCGCGTACCGTCCTCGGGGCAGCAAGAGCAATTCCGCCAGTCCCCGCACCGGGGCCGTCAGGGCCTGAGCCGCCCGCCGAGCGGGCGCCATGCTCATCGACCGGCGTGATTTGCCCTCGTGCTGCGCTCGATCCTGCACGCTACCTCGTGTCTGCTGCACGCTCGCTCCCAGTCGCACCCGCTCCCCCTGGGCGATCGTATATTCGGGTAAGCGATCGGTGTTGGCAAACGGAAGGGTCCGCCGCGACTGCGACGTACCCGCCGCCGGCAAGGTCATGCCGCAAGCGCTTGTAATCCTGCGGTTGTTGTCCGCGGATTGCCTAATGTCGGTGTCGTCGACATACCTGTCGCCCAATGTCGAAAAAAGTTATATTTTTCGACAGATGACCTTCGAGCCTACCAGACCGCATAACGACCTGCCGTCCTTGCCACCGCCGCTGCATGTCGAGACCACGGCAGTCCTGAAGGCATGTGCGCTTGATCCGTTGCCGGAACCTGCGGAGTGCGGATGACGTCCATAGACCTTCCCGATCCGGGCGATGGCTCCGCGCGGCGATCGAAGCCGCGGGCCCCCCGGCAGGACAAGGCCGCCGATCGCGGCAAGCTCAGGATCGGCGATGACTGGAACGCGATCCGTATCATCGCGCTCTCGCAGGGGAACCCTTTGAAGGCGATCGCCGAGTTCGTCGAGAACAGCATCGACGCGCACGCGAAGACCATTACGATCACGCGCGGCCGCGAGCACGGCGAGCATTATCTATCGATCAGGGACGACGGCGATGGCGTGCCCCGCGATGAGGCGGGCCGGCCGAACTTCAAATACGTCGCGACGCATATCGGCGATTCGATCAAGCGGCGACTGAAGGCGGAAGGGTCCGGAAACGGCATTCAGGGCGAGTTCGGGATCGGACTGCTGTCTTTCTGGACGGTCGGCGACACGCTTACGATGATCTCCACCGGCAGCGACCAGCGTTCCTACCAGATGACGATGAGTAAGGGTGACCCGGGTTACGCGGTAAGCCCGCGACGGGTCCTGTTCGCCGAACGCGGCACCGAGCTTCGCATCAGCCCGCTGCTGGAGGGAATCCGTACACTTTCCGGCGAGAAGATCCAGTGGTATCTGGCCTCGGAGCTGCGCGACCGGATCCGCAACGCCAAGGTTCGCATGACGGTCATCGACAAGCTTGCGCGCAAGCAGTACGAGGTCGAGCCGCGCGCCTACGAGGGGCGACTGCTGCATCAACTGCCCACGGTCCGCACGCCATTCGGCGACGCCTACGCGGAGCTCTATCTCGCCGAGCCCGCCGACAGTTGTCGGGTCGCACTCACTCGCGCCGGCACCCGAGTCATCGAGGACCTCGCCTCACTGCCCGGGCTCGAGCACGCACCATGGTGCTCGCGGCATCTGCAGGGGCTCGTCGATGTGCCGTTCCTCAACCTCACGCCCGGCACGCGCAGCGGCATCATTCACGACGAGCGTTACGCCGCCCTGTTGGAGGCCATCCAGGCGCTCGAAGCGCACCTGCGGGCGCTGATCGAGGCACAGGAGCGGGCGGAGGAAGAACAGGCGAGCCAGCAGTCGCTGCGTGCGATCCAGCGCGCGTTTCGTGAGGCGCTCCTCGCGCTTCCGCCCGAGGAGTACGACTGGTTCGACATCCAGGCACGCGCCCGCAACGAGGGCGGACCGGCGCGATCCGGCGGCGGGGAAGTCGGATCGGCGCCAGGAGAGAACGGGCCGGGCGACCTCGGGGTAACGGGGCCAGCCTTCAACCCAAGAGGGCAGCGGCACTTCTTCGACTATGCGGGACCACTGTTCAGTGTCGTGATCTCACCGGCCTCCAGCACTACACCGGTCAACGAGCGGCGGCGCTTTCGCGCACTGCCGCGGGATCGTTCCCGCCGGCACGTGGAAGAGGATCTGCAATTCTCCTGGGAGATCGTTGCAGGCGGGGGCTCACTCGCTGGCACGGTCGACCAGGAAGTCGAGTACCTGGCACCTGCCACACCGGGGCTCGCGCGGCTGATGGTGTCGGTAAGGCAGCGTGACGTCACCTGCACCGCGGAAGCACTGATCACGATCACCGCCAGCCTCGAGGCCGCGATGAGCACCGCGATCGTCAATGCGCGAGGCCTTCCGGGCTACACATTCGAGCGGGCGGCGGGGGAGCTATGGAGATCCCGGTACGATGCCGAGCGTAATCTCATCGTCGTGAACAATGGGCACCGTGACTTCGTATTCGCAACAAGAAATCGCGCGCTGCAACTGCGGTATCTCGTACGCCTCTATGTGAAGGAGCTCGTGCTGAAGAACTTCACCGGCGTTCCCCCGGAGCAGCTGCTCGAGCGCATGATCGAGCTGTCGCTGTATGTCGAAGAGAAGCTGAAAGCGGGCGGATCTTGAGTAGTCTCATGGATCGCACAGACCCGCTTGGTACCCATAAGGGCCGCGACTCAATCTAGCGCGGTTCGAGCGCTGCGGGGAATGCCTGGCGATCCGAACGTCTTGTCACCCGCGGGCGATGCATCCAAGAACTTACGCTTACGCGGTTGGTAATCACTGGTAGATCCAGGGTCAGGTTCTCTTCGAAAAGGGAGACGACATGAATCTGATTTCGAACATGCTATCCATATTCAAGTGGTTGTTCGTACGACTGCCGCTTGGGTTTTCCGTCCCATTCACGGCGGCATCTCTTTGGTGGGTACTGGCGGGTTTCAGGCGATTGAACGACGCTGTGGCTGATTTGGCGACGGCGGCAGCAGTCGATCGCTTGCGATTAGAGTTGCCAGGTGGCATTGCGCAGGTGCTGATCGCCAACCTTGGCGCTTTTTTTCACGGCGCAATCGTAATCGCGCTCTTCACGCTTGGGTTTCTCGTCGCATACAACGCATCTGCACTGATTAACTGGATTCTGCTATGGGCAAACTTAAAGCCGATTCGGTTCGCGACGGGTTCACCCTGGACTCCGGCGCCGGTTGCCTCTCCGAGCCACGATCCGTTTGCGAATGTCCAGAAGATTGGGATCGTGCTGGCGGGAGGAGGGGCAAAGGGCGCATTCCAGGCGGGTTCGATGAAAGCCATCTACCAGTTCCTGGCCGACCATAATGCTCTTCGAAAGGTCAAGGTCATTTCCTGCACCTCGATAGGCTCCTGGAACGCGCTTTTTTGGTTGGCGGACCTGATTCTTAGTGGCCAAGGGAACGCAAGTGTCCATAGGCTTTGGTGGAAGTCCATCAGCGTCAAGGCATTGGCCGCTCCTATTTGGTACATCCCCTTTGCTCGCAATGCGTTCCTCTCGTCCGAACCGTGGCGTCGGGTCTTCGATCACATTTTTCTACAGCCCGACGTGCGAAAGCGAATTCTAGAATCTGATATTCACTTCTACCTGACGCGCTCCAATGTTCAATCCGGTCAACTGACTTGCGCGACCAACAACCGTCGGCCGCCGGCGATTTCAAAAATTACCTACGACATCCTCAATGTGGAGGATGGTACCGAGAGATTTTTGAGCGCTCTGAAGCTGAGCGTTTTTGCATCGATGGATTTGCCGCCGTTTTTCCCATACGTTCGAGACAAGGGCGGACTGTTCGAGGACGGTGGCGTCATCGACAACGTTCCGATTACTTTTCCAGCGAACGACGGATGCGACTTGATCTTTATCCTGCCTCTGAACGCAGATTTCGAGCAGGCGCCAAACAACACCTCGATTGTCGCGCGGCTGTTTCGGGTCATGGAGGTTCGACAGGGTGTCCTGGAGCGCAACGGTTTCAAGATGATCTACCTGTACAACGAACTTGCCGCGTTGCGCGAGCATGTCGATAGCTTGCAAGCGCTTGCGGCGGCTCCGCGGGTGCCGGAATCTGCATCGCTTGCCTTTGCGCTCGCGCGACGGAACAAGCCGATTGCCGTTTTTGCGGTGTGCCCCCAAAAGTCCTTTGTTCAGGAGACTCTCGATACGCAGGAACTGTGGAAGAATAAGCAGGCGGAAACGGCCTTCGAAGTGATGGAAGAGGCAACCAAATCCATCCTGAGCGATTTCAGATTCGACCGCCCACAGGAGGCGATCAGAGTCGCGCTGGTGAGCAAAGGTGGCGCGGTTGCATGGGACGAGAATTTTTAGGATCGCGCGGTGGCGTGTGCGGTGGTGCCGCCACGAGTGAATTCGAACCGCAACAGCCAGCCTCGAGAGTCGGACTCGTCTGCTGGAGCGAACCTCCATTTTCTGGCGGCTTCTCTTGCCTGGCGGGCGAAATACCAGCTTGGCCCCGGGTTTTCCAGCAGCGCGTCGATGACATTGCCCGAGTGGTCGACGATCACGAGCACCGCGACCCTGATGCGGCCGTGAATGGTGTGACGTGCGCTGCGCGGAACGTTGGGAATCTGTGCATGCACTACGGAGGGTTCCGCCAACGGTTGTGCGGGTTGAACCGACTTACGAGAAACAGAGTGCGGGGGCGCTGGTTTGGACTGTGCGGCCTTCACGCTGGCCGACGGAACGGAGATCTCGGCAGGCGCTGGCAAAGGCGTCGCGGGATTCTGCGCAGCAGCTGCCGGCGCGGCAGCAGCTTGTTGCGAAGACGTCTGAAGAGTAGTTGACGTCGATTGCCGGGTGTTGGGATGGCTCTTGAACAGGCGCGAGCCAGCCCAAACTGCGCCCAATAGTATGAGGACCGCCACCGCTACGATGGTCGGCACGAGCCAGCGCTCTTTGGGCGACTCTTGCGCAGGAGCGACTGGTGCCGGCGCTTCATGAACCACTGCCTCAGGAACCGAAACCACCGGCGCTTGTCGCGTACCTTTGAACTGGGCTTGCAGGTCGGTGGCCGTCGGACGGCTGTCGGGGTCGTGACTCAAGCATCCCTGTACGGTGTCGACGAACTCCGGAGGAAGAGTCGTGGGCAGGCAGGCGGTTTCGGATCGTTCCTCAGGCCACGCAGGAAGGCACTGGGTGAGGGCCTCGACCACGGTTATGCCGAGACCCCAGATATCGCCGGCCGGGCACCGCCTGCCGTTTTTTGCTTCTGGAGGATCGTGCAGGGAAGATTTAGCGATGCTCGCCCTGGGTTCGCCGGTGGGACGGACGGTATCACTTGCCAGTTTCAGTTGATCATTGACCACCAGAAAGTTTGTCGGCTTCAGTCCGCCCTGCACCAGGTTCTTGCCATGAAGGAAAGCCAGGGCGTCCAGGGCGGGAAGGAGCATTTCCCGCGCTTCGTCGGCAGTAAGGGCCCGGTGGGGAAGAACCTGAGCGAGAGTCTGCTCGGCATATTCCATTACGACGAACAGAAATGGGCGACCTCCGAGCTGGCAACGACCTGCGTCGAGAAGCCGAATCAGGTGAGGATGGGAGAGGCCGGCAGCCGTTATCCAGTGCGAGAGCTGTGCTTCGGGCAGTGCCCGCTCGGCGGGGACGATCTTGATCGCGGCGGTGGGAAGGTCTTGTGCCTTGCATTCGGTAAGGAATACCGCGCTGTGGTCTGAGCCGCTCAGATAGCGCCGCAGGGGATAGATCCCGTTAATGACCTCGCTCTGCCACTTCGGCGAGGCTTCGGTCATCGTTTCTCTTCTCGCCTCCACACTCACGACGGACGACACGCTCCCGGGATGTCTTGTGAGAAGATACCACCACGAGGGAGGCTGCTGGAGAACCAGATATGGAGATCTGGGTCACACTTTGGTGTCGAAGGGATGTTCGGCGCTCTCGACTCGACCGTCTGCCGGCGCAGCGGTCAGCCCAGACCGCGGGCTGCTAGCGGGCGGTTCGCGCCCGGGATTGCCCGGCGAACTGCAGCGGATCGTTACCGTGCGCAAAATGCTTGGCGAGGAAAGCCTCGCCACGCTCGAGGACGAAGTAGCGGAACGCTTCAGCAGCCGGGGAGAGCGTCTTGGCGTGCGTGTTGACGACATGCCATCGACGCATGACCGGCAACCCTTCCGTTTCCGGCGCAGCGATCAGTTGGTGATCGAGCTCAAGGCCTACGGTGTGCAGCGACAGCAGCGCGACGCCCATTCCGGCCATGACGGCCTGCTTGATGGCCTCGTTGCTCGACATCTGCATGACCACCCGCGGGGTCATCTGATACGCCTCCATGAACTCGTCGAGCGCCGCGCGCGTGCCCGAACCCGGCTCGCGCACGATGAATCCTTCGCCGAGCAGCGCCCGTGCCGGCACCCTCTCGGCGCGCGCGAACGGGTGCTCCACCGAGGTGACCAACCCGTGCGGGTGCATCGCGAAAGGCTCGGCCCGCGAGGGCCAGTTCTTGGGCGGCCGGCCCATGATGGCGAGCTCAACCGCACCCTCGCGCATGAGCGCGACCACTTCCTCGCGATTGCTGGCGACCCGCAGGCGCACTTCGACACCCGGGTGCTCGTCCCGGAATTGCGCCAACAGCCGCGGCAGAAAGTATTTCGCGGTGCTGACCATGGCGACATCCAGCACCCCGGTCTTGAGGCCGCGAAAGCGGGCGACCATGTCCTCCGCGTCGCGCATCGCGGCCAGGACCCGCTGCGCGTACGCGAGCACGTACTCGCCGACCATGGTGAGGGACACCTTGCGGCTCGAGCGATCAAACAGCGGCAGCCCGACCTCGGTTTCCAGCTCCTTGATTTGCATGGAGACCGCAGGAGCCGTGAGCTTCAGCTCCTGCGCCGCGCGCGCGAAGCTCAGGTGCCGGGCGACCGCCGAAAAGACCCGTAGTTGCCGGAGCGTGGCGTTCTTCATTAAGGAATTCTTAATTCATCCGTAACTTAAAGTGACTTTACCTGAATAATAGTCCCCCTCTACAGTCGCCTCAAGCAATCGGCAACGAGGCGGGACGATGGCAATCGCAACCGGGGCGAGCAACGGCGCAACCGCAATCACGGACGCCAAGCGGCGCTACCAAGCCGGCGTTCTGAAGTACCGGCAGATGGGCTACTGGGAGCCGGACTACGTTCCCAAGGATACGGACACCGTCTGCCTGTTCCGCATCACGCCGCAGGAGGGGGTCGACCCGGTCGAGGCCGCCGCGGCGGTCGCCGGGGAGTCGAGCACGGCGACCTGGACGGTCGTGTGGACCGATCGGCTGACCGCCTGCGAGAGCTACCGCGCCAAGGCGTTCAGGGTCGAGCCGGTGCCGAACGGCCCGGGACAGTTTTTCGCCTGGGTCGCCTACGACATCATCCTTTTCGAAGAGGGCTCGATCGCCAACATGACGGCGAGCCTGATCGGGAATGTGTTCAGCTTCAAGCCGCTCAAGGCCGCGAGACTCGAAGACATTCGTATTCCGGCGGCCTACGTCAAGACCTTCAAGGGCCCCCCGACCGGGCTGATTGTCGAGCGCGAGCGCCTCGACAAGTTCGGCCGCCCGCTGCTTGGCGCCACCACCAAGCCCAAGCTCGGACTGTCGGGCCGCAACTACGGCCGCGTGATTTACGAGGGGCTCAAGGGCGGTCTGGATTTCATGAAGGACGACGAGAACATCAACTCGCAGCCCTTCATGCACTGGCGCGACCGCTTCCTGTACGTGATGGATGCGGTCAACAAGGCGAGCGCCGCGACCGGTGAGGTCAAAGGCTCTTATCTGAACGTCACGGCCGCAACCATGGAGGACATGTACGAACGGGCCGAGTTCGCCAGGCAGCTCGGCTCGGTCGTGGTCATGATCGATCTGGTGATCGGCTGGACCGCGATCCAGAGCATGTCCAACTGGGCGCGGCGCAACGACATGCTCCTGCACATGCACCGCGCCGGTCACGGTACTTACACGCGCCAGAAGAACCACGGTGTCAGTTTCCGTGTCATCGCCAAGTGGCTGCGACTGGCCGGCGTCGACCACCTGCATGCGGGGACCGCGGTCGGCAAGCTCGAGGGCGACCCGCTGACCGTGCAGGGCTACTACAACGTGTGCCGCGACAGCTACACCCGCCAGGATCTGCCCCGGGGCATCTTCTTCGATCAGGACTGGTGCGATATCCGCAAGGTGATGCCGGTCGCCTCCGGTGGGATCCACGCCGGGCAGATGCACCAGCTGCTGGATCTTTTCGGGGACGACGTGGTGCTGCAGTTCGGTGGCGGAACCATCGGTCACCCCGCCGGCATTCAGGCCGGCGCCGTCGCCAACCGGGTGGCGCTCGAGACGATGGTCAAGGCGCGCAACGAGGGCCACAACATCCGCATCGAGGGAGCGGAGATCCTGCGCAAGGCCGCCCGTCTCTGCGGCCCGCTGCAGCAGGCGCTCGATACCTGGGGCGACATCACTTTCAACTACACCCCGACGGATGCGTCCGATTTCACCCCCACGGCCGCGGTGGCGCGCTGAATCGTTCAAGGAGGGCACGCTGCATGATGACCAACCCCGTAAGCAAGATCACCCAGGGGCAGTTCAGCTTCCTGCCGGAACTGACGGACGCGGAGATCGCGCTGCAGATCGAATATGGCTTGAGCCGCGGTTACGCCTGGAGCATCGAGTACACCGACGATCCGCACCCGCGCAATACCTACTGGGAAATGTTCGGCATGCCGATGTTCGATCTCAAGGACGCCGCCGGGGTGCTGACGGAAGTGCGGAACTGCAGGAAGGGCTTCCCGCAGCACTACATCCGCCTGATTGCCTTCGACTGCACGCGCGGCGTGGAGAGCATCGCCATGAGCTTCATCGTCAACCGGCCCGCGAGCGAGCCGGGTTTCGGGCTCATCCGTCAGGAGGCGGCGGGCCGCACGATCCGCTACACCGTGCACGGCTACGCAACCGATCGGCCCGAAGGCGAGCGCGGCGGGATTGAAACCTCATGAATGCGTCGGGGGTTGCTCCATGTACCTGATCGCTCCCTCGATCCTGTCCGCTGACTTCGCCCGTCTGGGCGAGGAAGTGACTCGCGTCATCGCCGCGGGCGCCGACTGGATTCACTTCGACGTCATGGACAATCACTTCGTGCCGAACCTCACGATCGGGCCGATGGCGGCGGCGGCGCTGAAGCCCTATTGCGCGCCACCTCACGGCCCACACGCGGCGCTGGACGTGCATCTGATGGTGCAGCCGGTGGATGCGCTCGTCGACGCCTTCGTCGGCGCCGGCGCCGACCTGATCAGCTTCCATCCCGAAGCCTCGCCGCACGTGGATCGGACGTTGCGCCTGATCAAGGCGGCGGGCTGTCGGGCGGGGCTGGCCTTCAATCCGGCAACCCCACTCGGGATGCTCGAGTACCTTCTCGACGAGCTCGATCTCGTGCTCATCATGAGCGTCAACCCGGGCTTTGGCGGCCAGAGCTTCATTGACTCGGCGCTGAAGAAGGTGGAGCGCGCGCGCAAACTCATTGACGCCGCGGGCCGGGATATCAGGCTCGAGGTTGACGGCGGCATCAAGACCCAGAACATCCAGCGCGTCGCGGCCGCCGGTGCCGACACCTTCGTCGCCGGCAGCGCCATATTCGGCGGCTCGGACTACAAGGCCGTGATCGATGCGATGCGCTGCGAACTGCGCCGCGAGTCGCCGGCGAGCAAGGTGGCCTGACATGGGCTCACCGCTGTACTCGATCCCCGGCAGCGCTCCCGCCACGACGCCCGTCGCCGAGCCCACGGCGGGCGCCGCGGCGGCCCAGGCGTCGCCGTCAACCGAGGCACGCACCGTGAGCGAAGTGCTGGCGCAGAGCCAGGCCGGCGCGGTGATGGACGAGCTCGACCGCGACCTGGTGGGCCTTACGCCGATCAAGGCGCGCATCCGTGACATCGCAGCATTGCTCGTGATCGACAAGCTGCGCATGAACCTGGGGTTGCGGGCGCAGGCGCCCAGCCTGCACATGAGCTTCACCGGCAACCCCGGGACCGGTAAGACCACGGTGGCGCTGCGCATGGCCGAGATCCTGTTTCGCCTGGGTTACGTGCGCAAAGGCCACCTGGTCGCGGTGACGCGCGATGATCTGGTCGGGCAGTACATCGGCCACACGGCACCGAAGACCCGGGAAGTGCTGAAGCGGGCGATGGGCGGCGTGCTCTTCATCGATGAGGCGTACTACCTCTACCGGCCCGAGAACGAGCGCGACTACGGACAGGAGGCCATCGAGATCCTGCTGCAGGTCATGGAGAACCAGCGCGACGATCTGGTCGTGATCCTGGCGGGCTACAAGGAGCGCATGGACACCTTCTTTCGCTCCAACCCGGGGATGAGTTCGCGCATCGCGCACCATCTGGATTTCCCGGACTACGCGCCCGCCGAGCTGCTGCGCATCGCCGACAAGCTCCTCGAGCAACACAACTACCGTTTCGCTCCCGGCGCGCGCGCGACATTTGAAGAGTACCTGACCGCTCGCATCCGCCAGCCGAACTTCGCCAACGCGCGCAGTGTGCGCAACGCCCTCGACCGTGCCCGGTTGCGCCAGGCCAGCCGTCTGTTTGCCGACCAGGATCGGCGCTTCACTGCCGAAGATCTGACGACGATCGCCGCTTGCGACATTCGCGCCAGCCGCGTCTTCCAGGCCGCCGCCACCCAGGGCCCATCATGATCATCGAGGAGTCGCGACCATGTATCTCGGGCGCACCACGCTCTCAAAATTCCTGATCCAGCAGCTCACCGATATCCCCGGTGCCAGCGACCTGGGGGCGCTGCTGGTGGATGTGGCGGCCGCCGTCAAGGCGATCTCGGCGATGACCGCCAAGGGAGCCCTCGGTGGATATCTCGGCGAGCACGGCGGCCAGAACGTGCAGGGTGAAACGCAGCACAAGCTCGACGTGCTGGCCCACGAGGTCATCATACGCAGCTGCGAGTGGGGCGGACTGCTCGCCGGCATGGTTTCCGAGGAACTGGAGCATCCCTACGCGGTGCCGGTCGAATATACGCGCGGTCGCTATCTTCTGGTGTTCGATCCGCTCGACGGTTCTTCAAACACCGACGTGAACGTATCGGTCGGCACGATCTTCTCGGTGCTGAGACACGATAAGACCGAGCTCCCGGGCGTCGCCGACTATCTGCAGTCGGGGGAGCAGCAGGTCGCCGCCGGCTACGCCATCTACGGTCCCGCGACCATGCTGGTCATCAGCGTGGGCAAGGGCACGCACGGCTTCACGCTCGATCGGGAGATCGGCAACTTCATCCTGACGCATCCGGACCTGCAGATTGCGCCTGACACCAGCGAGTTTGCCATCAACACCAGCAACGCCCGCTTCTGGGAGCCGCCGGTGCACCGTTACGTGACCGAGTGCCAGGCCGGGAAATCGGGCATTCGCACTCGCGATTTCAACATGCGCTGGATCGCCTCGCTGGTCGCGGAGGTGCACCGCATCCTCATGCGCGGCGGAGTGTTCATGTATCCCAAGGACAGCAAGGACAAGAGCAGGCCGGGCCGGCTGCGCCTGCTGTACGAAGCGAATCCGATCAGTCTGCTCGTGGAGCAGGCGGGGGGTCGGGCGACGACCGGTAACCAGCGCCTCATGGAGGTGAGGCCGGAGTCGCTCCATCAGCGCGTTGCGCTGATCCTCGGCTCGCGCAACGAGGTCGAACGGATCGAGCGCTACCACGCCGAATACGAAAGCGGCGCGGACCGGCCGTTCACCTCGCCGCTCTTCAACGAACGCTCGCTGTTCAGGCCGGAGGCACTGCTGTGAACGCTGCGTACGCCGGTGTATCAGTTCCGGGGAGCACTGCGTGTCCATCAAGCATCCCATAATCGCGGTGACTGGATCCTCTGGCGCGGGAACCACTACCGTCATGAACAGCTTCGCGCACATCTTCCGGCGTGAAGGCATCAAGGCGCAGGTGATCGAGGGCGATTCCTTCCACCGCTACAACCGCGTCGAGATGCGCGAGCGCGTGCAGGCTGCCGATCGCGGCAGCGGTCCGCAAGTCAGTCATTTCGGGCCGGAAGCAAATCTCCTCAGGGAGCTGGCCGACACGTTCGCCGAGTACGGCGCGGCCGGTCGCGGCAAGGTCCGTCGCTACGTTCACGACGCGGCCGAGTCCAAGGAGCTCGGCTGCGACCCGGGCACTTTCACCGACTGGCAGCCGATGACGCCCGACAGCGACCTGTTGTTCTACGAGGGCCTGCATGGCGCTTACGTCGGCGATGACATCGATGTCGCACGCCACGTCGATCTGCTCGTCGGCGTCGTGCCGATCGTCAATCTCGAGTGGATCCAGAAGCTGCACCGCGACCGGCATCATCGTGGCTACACCCAGGAGGCCGTGGTCGACACGATCCTGCGGCGCATGCCCGACTACGTGAACCACATCTGTCCGCAGTTCAGCCGCACCCACGTCAACTTCCAGCGTGTGCCGACGGTGGATACCAGCAACCCGTTCATCGCCCGGGACATACCCAGCGCCGACGAGTCGATGGTGGTGATCCGCTTCGCCAACCCCAAGGGCATCGACTTTCCCTATCTCGTTTCCATGCTGCACAACTCGTGGATGAGCCGACCGAACAACATCGTGGTGCCCGGGGGCCAGATGGGGCTCGCCATGCAGTTCATCTTCACGCCCATGATCCTGCGCCTGATCGATCTCAAGAGACGCGCGTAGCAGGGAGGCTCGCCGCATGAATGCCCAGGTCAGACCCAAGCCCGTCGAGCGGCGGGAACTGTGCAACGCGCTGCGCTTTCTCGCGATCGACGCGGTCGAGGCCGCCAACAGCGGTCATCCCGGCATGCCCTTGGGGATGGCGGACATCGCCGAGGTGCTCTGGCGGGGGCACCTGAAGCACAATCCCGCCGATCCGCTCTGGCCCGACCGCGACCGCTTCGTGCTTTCCAATGGTCACGGTTCGATGCTGCTGTATGCGCTGCTCCACCTCACCGGTTATGCGCTGCCGCTGGAAGAGCTGAAGCGCTTTCGTCAGCTGCACAGCAAGACTCCCGGACATCCGGAGGTCGGAGTCGCGCCCGGGGTGGAAACCACCACGGGCCCACTCGGGCAGGGGCTGGCCAATGCGGTCGGCATGGCGCTCGCCGAGCAGCTCCTGGCCGCGGAATTCAATCGGCCGGGCCACACGATCGTCGACCACCGAACGTGGGTATTCGTGGGTGACGGTTGTCTGATGGAAGGCATCAGCCACGAAGCGTGCTCGCTCGCCGGAACGCTGGGGTTGTCGAAACTGGTGGCGATCTACGACGACAACGGCATCAGCATCGACGGCCGCGTCGAGCACTGGTTCGCCGATGACACCCCGAGGCGCTTTGAGGCCTACGGCTGGCGTGTCATACGCGAGGTCCCCGGCCACGACACTGCGGCCATCGAGGCGGCGCTCGCGCAGGCGCGCGAGGACTGTGGCAGGCCGACGCTCGTGTGCTGCAAGACCGTGATCGGTCACGGCAGCCCCAACAAGGCGGGCACTCACGAGGTACACGGTGCCGCCCTCGGGGCGGCAGAGGTCGCCGCGACCCGCGCGAGCCTCGGCTGGACGGCCGAGCCTTTCGAGATCGCCGCGGAGATCCGCGCCGCCTGGAACGCGCGCGAAGCGGGCGCGGCGCGCCAGTCCGACTGGCAGCGCCGCTTTGCCGCCTACGCAGAGGCTCATCCGCAGCTTGCGGCTGAATTCGAGCGGCGCGTGCGACGGCGTGCGCTGCCGGCGCATTGGTCCGACGCCAGCCGGCGGCTGCTGGCCGCGACGGTGGCGCAGGCAGCCAGCATCGCCTCGCGCAAGGCCTCGCAGAATGCGATCGAGGCCTTGCAGAGGCTGCTGCCGGAGCTTCTCGGTGGCTCGGCAGATCTGACCGCTTCGAACCTCACCGCGACGCGCAGCAGCATCGCCGTGCGCCGGGGTAGCTGGGGCAACCACATCAACTATGGCGTGCGCGAGTTCGGCATGAGCGCGGTGATGAACGGCATCGCGCTGCACGGCGGCTACCTACCCTACGGGGGCACCTTTCTCACGTTCTCGGACTACAGCCGCAATGCGGTGCGCATGGCGGCGCTCATGCGTCAGCGGGTGATCCACGTGTTCACGCACGACAGCGTCAGCCTCGGCGAAGACGGTCCGACGCACCAGCCGGTGGAACACGCGAGCAGCCTGCGTCTGATTCCCAACAATGAAGTCTGGCGCCCGTGCGATGCCGTCGAGACCCTGGTGGCCTGGCAGGCCGCGATCGAGCGGCATGATGGGCCGACATGCCTGCTGCTGTCGCGCCAGAGTCTGCCGCACTTTGCACGCAGCCCACGGCAGCTCGATGACGTGCGCAGGGGCGGCTACGTCCTCGCCGACAGCGACGGACCCGCCACCATCACGCTGCTCGCGACCGGCTCGGAAGTCGCCCTCGCCATGCGTGCGCGCGAGATGCTCGGCGCGGGGGGCATCGCCGCCCGCGTGGTTTCAATGCCCAACTGCGCTGAGTTCGATCGGCAGAGTGCTGACTATCGCGCGACGGTGCTGCCGCGTGCGCTGCCGGTTCTGGCGATCGAGGCGGGCGTGAGCAACTTCTGGCGGGCCTATACCGGCTTTGACGGTGACGTGCTCGGCATCGATCGATTCGGCGAGTCCGCGCCGGCGGCGCAGGTGACGGCGGAACTCGGCCTGACGCCGCAGGCGATTTGCGCGCGCGCGTGCGCGCTGCTGCAGGGCAAGTGGTCATGAGCGTCGCCCCGGATCATCCGTGTGCGCGGTCCCTGCAGGCGGTGCTGTTCGACCTGGACGGCACACTCCTTGATACCGCCGCCGACATCAGCGTCGCATTGAACCGCGCGCTCGCCGAGCAGAGGCTCGCGACCCTCCCTGCGGCCGAGGTCCGCGTGCTCATCGGACGAGGTGTGCCCACTCTGATAGAGCGCGCCGTTGCGCGGCTTGGAGCTGCCGGACAATCTTCCGACGCCGCGCTCCTGCTCCAGCGATTCCACTTTCATTACGAGCGGATTCACGAACTCGGTGAAATGCAGACGCGCGTGTACCCGGGAGTGACCGCGGGGCTTAAGGGGCTGCACGCGCTGGGCCTGAGGCTTGCCGTGGTGACCAATAAGCCGAAGAAAGCGGCCATTGGCCTGCTGACTCGCCTGGGTCTGAGTCAATGGATTGACGTCGTGGTGGGTGGGGATACCGGCATGCATCGCAAACCGCATCCGCAACCCCTGCTGAGCGCCTGTGAGGAACTCGAGGTTCGGCCGGCTCACGCGCTGATGGTAGGCGACTCGTTGACCGACGTGCTCGCCGCGCGCGCCGCGGGGCTGGCGGTGGTGTGCGTGCCCTATGGTTACAACGAGGGAGCTGACCCGCGTGCGCTGCCGTGCGATGCGTTCGTGGAGAGCGTGGACGGCCTGCCGGCGCTTCTGACTGACCGCCTCAGACCGTCTCGGCGGCACAACCTCACCGCTTGAGTGACTCCCGGGCAACGTGCGGTTCTCTCATGCGCCGGGCTTCAGGTAAGCATTGAACCAGTTGACCAGGCGCGAGGCGACATCGACCTGATCGGCGCGCCTGAAGAAAAAATGTCCCTCGTCGGGGTAAACGACGAACTCCGTCCTTACGCCGAGACGCCGCAGAGCGTTCCAGTATTCGTACGACTGCGTGATCGGCACCTCCGCATCGCGATCGCCGCCTACGATCAGAGTCGGCGCGTGCACGTTCTTGATGAACGTTATCGGGGAACTGCGTGCGTACACCTTCGGGTCGTCGTAGACCGAGGCGCCGAAGTAGGGAATCATCCACGTATCGATGTTGTTCGTGCCGTAGTAACTGAGCCAATCTGAAAGTCCTGCGCCCGCGACCGCCGCTTTGAAGCGGTCCGTTTGGGTCAGGGCCCACATGGTCATGTAGCCGCCGTAGCTCCAGCCGGTGATCCCGACCCGCTCAGGATCGATCGGTGCTGTCTCCTGCGCGGCGTCGACACCGCGCAGAATGTCGCGCAGGTCGCCGTAGCCGAAATCCTTGACGTTGGCCTGCGTGAATGCCTCGCCCTGACCGTAGCTGCCGCGCGGATTGGGCTTGAACACGAAGTAGCCCTGGCTCGCAAGGACCGCATCGAAGGAATCCGGGCTCGCCGGGAAGAGTGGATAGTGCGCGTACGCCGGGCCGCCATGCACCTCGACGACAAGAGGGTACCGCCTTGCCTGCACGACCGCCGGCGGTTCGATGAGCATGCCTTGAACGCTGAAGCCATCGCTCTTCCAGAACACGCTGGTAGCCTTGCCGGTGATCGGCTTCACGCCGGCGTTGGCCCGGGTGATGGGCTTCCACTTGCCGGGCGGCCCGGTCTCCACTTCGGGCGGCGATGTATACGATTGGCGAATGACGGCCGAGACGGCTGCGTTCTTTGAAAGCGATATGCCCGCGTCCCCTGGCGTGAGGCCCAGCAGACAATTCGCCCAGATCATCTGCGGAGCGCGCCACAACTCGCGCTGCGACTTCGAATCGACGTCGATTGTGGCGAGCACCTCGTCGCCCGCGGCAAACTCGGTGGCCACTATGCGCGTAGCAGAAGCATTCCAGGTGATCGTCTGTACGGAGCCCGCCAGGCCCGGAGTCGCGTCAACGGGCGCTCCGCCGGCGGCGGGCACCACGTAGATGTCGCCCCCGCTGATGCCCTCGTCGCTCATGAGGCCGCCGATGTACGCGATGCGCGTGCCGTCCCCCGACCAGCGCGGCGAGGCGATCTGCAGATGCGGTCTCAGGAGAGTGGTCAACGCGCCGCTGTGCGCATCGAGCAAGTCGAGTTCGGCGATCCACCAGTTGTCGTCGCCGGACCCGCGCGCGGCCGTGACCACGAAACGCCTGCCGTCGGGCGACCAATCGTATTCGTAAATGTTCAGATCGGCCGGGCCGAGCAGTGTTGCGTCCCCGCCGCGCGCGGAAATCAACGCCAGCCGCTGCTCGTACACGGTCGAGGAGAGCACGCCGGCGTCGCGCGCGAGCGGATTGAGGGGCCCTGGCGTCCTGGGTGCACCCTCGGAGTACAGAAAAGCAATACGACTGCCGTCGGAAGACCAGCGGGGCGTGTCGAGCGGGCCGTGGGCGCTGGTGATGATCCTCACGTCGCGATTGCTGACAGTGGCAACTGCGATCTGCGTTTGCTCCTTCGCATCGGTCGTGACGAATGCGACCTGCGTCCCGTCGGGCGACCAGGCGGCGCTATGCTCGTCGCACACCGACCCTGGGCAAGCCGTCAGGCGAGCCGCGCCGGATCCGTCGTTCGCATTGGCTATCCAGAGCGCCGACACGTCGACCTCCGCCCCGCCACGCTTGCCGGTAACCACGCTGCCGTAGATCACGCGTCTTGCGTCTGGCGAGATTGCGACCTCGCCAAAGGGGTGCACGGAACTGAGCGCATCCAGCACCGCCGTAACAGGCGCCGGCTGCGCTGCGACAGGTTTCGCGAGCATGCCGCACAGGAGTACGGTTGCCACGCTGCAACTCAGGGCAGCCACGTGCTTATTCATCGACCAAGCGCAACATGCGAATGTGAACATCCTGGCTCCCGTCAAATTGCGATCTCCCGCCCCAGCTCCACCACCGAGTCCGCCGGCAACCGGAAATAATCGCTCACGTGCATGGAATTGCGTTGCAGATAGGCAAACAGGGTCTCCACCACGCGCGGCAGACCCTTGCCGTCGTCGCGGCGGATCACGGTTTCATGGCCCACATAGTAGGTGACATCATCCAGCTTCAGCTTGCACCCGAGTGCGTTGGCCTGCCGCAGCAGAGCGGGGATGTCGGGCCGTTCCATGAAGCCGAAGCGGGCCGTGGCGCGCCACATTCCCGGCGCGACTTCCTCCACCTGCAGCCGAGTGCCGCGCCATATCCGCGGGACCGATTCGACGACGGCGGTGAGGATGAACACGCGCTCGTGCAGGGCGCGATTGTGCTTTACGTGCCAGACGAGCACCGGTGGGGCGTCCTTTTGCGCACGCGTGAGAAAGACCGCGGTACCCGGCACGCGCGGGACATGCCGCTCGTTGAGTTGCCTCAACAGCTCACCGACAGGCATCAGGCGCTCCTGGATGCGCGCCGACACGGACTGCGAACCCAGATGCCACACCCACATCACGCCGTAGACCAGAGCCGCCAGCACCAGCGGCACATATCCGCCGTTGGCGATCTTCATGAGATTCGCCGTCACGAAGCCTGCATCCACCACGACAAAGACGCCGGCCACCGCGCCGGCCGCGGCAATACTCCAGCGCCAGATCTCGCGCATGGCGATGAACAGTAGCGCCGAGGTCATCAGCATCGTGGCCGACACGGCGATGCCGTACGCTGCGGCGAGATTGTCGGATCTGCCGAAGCCCACCGTCAGAGCGAGCGTGACCAGCATCAGCAACCAGTTCACCGGACCCACGTAGATCTGGCCGTAACCTTCTTCGGAAGTCTGCTTGATCGGCAGGCGCGGCATCCAGCCCAGTTGGATGGCCTGACGCGTCAGCGAGAATGCGCCGGTGATAATGGACTGGCTGGCGATGATGGTGGCGACGGTGGCCAGAACCACCATGGGCAGGAGCGTCGCGGGCGGGCACAGGCGGAAGAAGATGTTGTCCGCCGTCGGCGCACCCCCGAGCACCAGCGCCCCCTGTCCCGCGTAGTTCAGCACCAGGCACGGAAAGACCAGGGCGCTCCAGGTGAGACGGATGGGCGTTGCGCCGAAATGGCCCATGTCCGCGTACAGCGCCTCGGCTCCGGTAACGCACAGGAATACGCCGCCGAGCACCAGGAAGCTGCTGGCGCCGCCGGCGAACAGGAACTCGATGCCGTGCCGGGGATCCAGCGCCCACAGTACGGATGGGTGCTGGGCGATCCCCCACACCCCGAGCGCGCCCATCACCACGAACCAAAGCGCCATGATCGGCCCGAGCGCCTTGCCGATCTTCGCGCTGCCCTGGGGCTGAAGTGCGAACAACCCGATGAGCACTGCCACGGCGGCAGGCAGTACGTAGGGATTGAACGCCGGCGCGACCATCTGCAGGCCCTCGAGCGCGGAGAGCACCGAGATCGCCGGCGTGATGGCACCGTCGCCGTAGATCAGGGCGGCGCCGAACAGGCCGACCGCAATGATGGTGGGACGATGGCCGCGTTTCACACTCAACAGGGACATCAGGGCCAGAATGCCGCCTTCGCCGTCGTTGTCGATGCGCATCGCGAAGGTCACGTACTTGACCCAGGTGATAATGATCAGCGTCCAGATCACCAGCGACAGCGACCCGAGCACGGTGAATGCATCGGGCTTGTCGCCCGCGAGGCTCAACACCGTCTTCAGGGTGTACAGCGGGCTGGTACCGATATCCCCGAACACCACCCCGAGCGCGGCCAGGCTCAGCGATGGCAGGCTTGCGGCAATCCGGGGCCGGGCCCCGTTCGCGGCGACGGCCGATGGCCGCGAATCGTGTGGTGCGGACGGTGCGCCCTGTCGACCAGAGGCCATGCGATCACCTCATCCCGAGCATGACAGACCATGGCGGCAGCGCCCAGGCTGGCGGCATACTCGCACCGCGGGGGGCGACCGGCGCCAGCGTCGGTCCTGGGGATGACGCATCGGAGTCTTGAAGCATGACTCACATACTCGTAACCGGGGCCTCGGGCGGCATGGGCGCAGCGATCTGCAAGGCGTTGGCAGTGCGTGGCGTCACGGTCGTGCTGCATTACCACTCCGACCGGGCGGCAGCGGAAGCGACCAGGCAAGCCATGAAGGGCGGCGGCCACGCCATCATCCAGGGCGACCTCGGCAACCCGACCGCGATCGAGCGTCTCTGGCAGGAGGCTGCGGCGCTGCAGCGCATTGATGCCGTCGTGAACAACGCCGGCATCTTTCCGGAGCATCCGCCGCTGGCGACGGATTACGCAGACTGGACGGTGGCGTGGCAGCGCACCCTGGCGATCAATCTGACCGGTCCGGCACACCTTTCTTATTGCGCCGCGCGGGCGATGGTAGCGCAGGGTGGCGGCAGGATCGTCAACGTCTCGTCCCGTGGCGCTTTTCGGGGTGAGCCGGGGGCGCCCGCGTATGCCGCCAGCAAGGCCGGTTTGAATGCGCTCAGCCAATCGCTGGCCAAAGCACTCGCACCGCAGGGTATCTACATCTTCGTCGTCGCCCCCGGCTGGGTGTCGACACAGAGAGTCGCTCATCGGGTGCAGGACAAGGCAGTCCTGGCCGACCAGCCACTGGGACGGGTCGCAACCCCTGACGAGGTCGCGCAGGTCGTCACGTATTGCACGCTCGACGCGCCGGCAAGCATGACCGGCGCGGTTCTGGACGTGAACGGCGCCTCTTATTTACGGACGTAGAAGTCAGCCGGCCGGCCGATCCCCCCGGCGTGAAGACTCTATTTGCGCTTCGACTTCGGTGGCTTGATCGTCTGGTTATAGGGATCGTAACCGCCGCCAGCGCTCGGGTCCGGCATGACCCGCAACTGCTCGTCCTTGGTGTCTTCCACCTTGAGGTCCGGCGCCTCGAGTTTGCGCAGCAGCCGCGAAGTGCTTTCGATGGCGATGCGGCTGGTCTGCTTGACCCACTGCCACACGGCGTGGCCGCGGTCATCGTGAACGACCTTCCCGCTGCTGCCGGCAGCGGAGGGCCGAGCGCTCGGTCCGACGGCGCCGGCGCGCGCAGCCGGACCCTGCGCGCCAGGCTTGGCAGCGGCGCTACCGGGCGGGCGAATGCCGGGCTTGGGGTGGCTTGGGTCGCTCATGGCTGTCGGATTAGGATTCCTCAGGTCTTATAACGGCGCGCACGCACGCTCAGTATCGGGACTTTCCGGAAGTGTGGAAGTGGTCACAGTCGTGGGGAGAATTACCTGGCAGACCGGCGCCGAACGCCCGCGCAGCCGGGCTCGGCGCGGTGGTGCCGGTGAGCGCGGCAGCCGGGGCGCTGCTGGGTCGGGCGCTGGCGCAGCGGCGCGGACTCGCCTGAGTTCCTGCGCCCTCTACGAGGCGGGCGCGGCGCCGCCTTCCCGACGACGGCGCTCGACGAACTCCGTCAGCGCCTCGTGCACGGCCGGATCGAGGGCGGGCGGCTGGAAGGACGCTAGAGACTCGCGCCAGCGCGAGCTCGCGCGCTCGGTCGCGGTTTTCGCGCCGTCGTCCGACCAGGCGCCGTAGTTGCGCCAGTCCGACACCAGGGGCGTGTAGAAGGCGTCACGGTAGCGCTGCATGGTGTGGGCCACCGAGAAGAAGTGGCCCCCGGGTCCCACCTCCGCAACGGCCTCGATGCCGATCTCCTCGGCAGAGGCGAGCACCGGCTGAAAGAGCTCCGCGAACATCTGCAGCATTTCAACATCCAGGATGAACTTCTCGAATGAGGCGGTCAGCCCGCCTTCGAGCCAGCCGGCCGCGTGCAGGATGAAATGGCAACCGCCGAGCAGCGCTCCCCACAGGCTCATCTGCGACTCATACACCGCCTGCGCGTCGGGGGCGTTGGATGCCGTGGCGCTCGAGCAGCGCCACGGCGCACCGACGCGGCGCGCCAGCTGCCCGGCGCCAAAGGCCGCCTTGGCGTATTCGGGCGTGCCGAATGCGGGTGATCCGGACTTCATGTCGACGTTCGAGGTGAAACTGCCGTACATCACCGGCGCGCCCGGCCGAACGATCTGCGACAGCGTGATGCCGAACAGGGCTTCCGCATGAGCCAGGGTCAGGGCGCCGGCGATGGTGATCGGCGCCATCGCGCCAGCGAGCGTGAACGGGGTAACGATCATCAACTGCCCGTTTGCGGCAAACTCGATGATGCCGTCCGTCATGGGCACGTCCAGCTGCAGGGGTGAGTTGGTGTTGCAGATCGAATAGCAGTGCGCTGCGCCGCGAAACGTGGCCTCGTCGATTCCCTGGGCGATGCGCAGCATGGCGAAGCAGTCGGCGAGCTGCGCGTCTCCCCGGCAGTAGAAGTGCGGCACCTTGTCCCCGAGCGTGAGCTGCGCGAGTGTCGTCTCGAGGTGACGCTCGGTCACGCTGGCGTCCTGCGGCTCGACCACCTGGCCGAGCACGTGAATGACGTCGAAGGCCTGCGACAGCCGCACGAAGTCGCGAAAATCCTCGAGCGTGCCGGTGCGCTTGCCGCGCTGCAGATCGCTCACGCTGGGCGGGCCCGCGACCGGCGCGAACACGACGTGTGGCCCTCCCACGCGGCAGGAGCGCGCCGGATTGCGTGCAATGAGATTCGCCTCGGCAGGAACGCTCGCCAGGGCCGCGGTGACGAGGCCGGGGTCGAGCCGCACCATCTGGCTCGCTTCGTCCACGCTGGCGCCGGCCCCCGCCAGCACCGCTCGCCCCCGGGGCGACAACACCCGCATGCCCTGGCGCTCGAGGATTCCCAGCGCCGCCAGATGCATGTTCTCGACCTGATCGTCCGAGAATATCCGCACCGGCGCGAAGGGGTTGGCGAGGTTTCGGTAGCGCGTCGAGCGCTCCACTTGTCCGACGCTGCCCGCCCTCTGGGGATCTCGCCTGCGAGGTCTCATCGCCGTCAAGTATGCCACTGCCCGTCACAAAAGATTCACGCCGCGGACAAAAAGCCAAGATCCTCGTGTCATCTTGCGCGCCTAGCTTTGCTCCCCGGACCCACTTCAACCAGGGAGGATTTATGCATTCGCACTTCACCGGAACCTGGCGGACGAGAATCGCCGCGGGCGCATCCGCAGCGATGCTGTCTGCCTTTGCCCTGACCGCACCCGTGCAGGCGGCCGATCCCAACACGCCGGTCGATGCGATCAGGACCGCCACGCCCATCAAGCACGTGGTCATCATCGTCGGCGAGAATCGCAGCTTCGATCACCTGTTCGCGACTTACGTGCCCAGACACGCAGAGGAGGGGATACGCAACCTGCTGTCCGAGGGCATCGTCAATGCCGACGGCACGCCCGGACCGCACTTTGCCAGGGCGCATCAGTATCGGATCAGCTCCGCGCCCAATGGCGGCAAATTCTTCAGCAGCGCCGGCCTTGCCAACAAGACGCTCTATGGCACCCTGCCGCCGCCGGACCTGAACGGTGTTGGCGCGGTCTCGCCCTATGTCGCGATCCTGGGCCTGCCGGGCGGGGACCCCGGGTTGCCACCCGGGGATCAATCACTGTTCGGCACGGGCGGCACCCGGCTGAGTTTCACGCTCGGTCCAGACACGCGCATCACCAATGTCGATGCCCTGCCGCCCGGGCCTTTCCAGCTGACGGGCCCGGACATGCCCTTCGATGCCTTCACCGGCGACACCATCCATCAGTATTTCCAGATGGTGCAACAGATGGATTGCGCGATGGATGCGCAGCACGTTTCCAGGAGCAATCCCACGGGGTGTCTCCACGACCTGCAAGCGGCTGTGACCACGACCTACAGCACCCCGCCGGGCGGCACGCCGCACGACACCGGGCAGACCATGGCCTTCTTCAACATGCAGAACGGGGATGCGCCGCTCCTGAAGTCCCTAGCCGATCAGTACACGATGAGCGACAACTATCACCAGCCGGTGATGGGCGGCACGGGGCCGGACAGCCAGCCGCTCGGCTTCGCCGACCAGGTGTTCTTCAGCGACGGCAATGGCCATCCCGCCACGCCACCGGCAGTGAACATCTACAACCCCGACCCGCAGCCCGGGACGCTGAATCTCTATACCCACCGCGCGCAGTGGTTCAATTGCGCGGATGAGAGCGCAACTGGCAGCTTCCCGGCACGCTGAGCGCTCGCAGTCGTGACAACCTGCCCAATCCCGTGCAGGACGAGGACAACGTCTATGTGCCACGCAACATGCCGGCCATCGGCGACCTGTTCGACCTGTTCCACTTCGGTCACGGCGGCTGAGGCGCTCTGAGCTGCGTTGCTGACGCAGTGTCCGTTGCTCAGGCGTCGGCGGGGCTCGCCCCCGCCGGCACCCCGCGCATGCCTCGGGTCAGGGCGACTTGCTCACGCGTTGACGATAATATCAATGCAAATATCAACGCAGGTAGCACCGTTTCGGTGCGTGAGGTGTGCCCATGCCGGAGTTTGCCAGTGTCGAACAGATCCGCCGCCACTTCCCGGCGCTCGCGCGCACGCACAACGGCCATCCGGTGGCCTATTTCGATGGTCCCGGCGGGACGCAGGTTCCGCGCCGGGTGGTGGCCGCCATGACCGAGTACCTGCTGCAGCACAACGCGAACACCGACTGGGCGTTTCCGACCAGCCAGGAAACCGACCAGGCACTGTTCGAGGCGCGCGGGGCGTTGGCGGACTGGGTCGGTGGTTCTGCGGACGAGATCGTGTTCGGAGCCAACATGACCACGCTCACGCTGCATATCGGCCGTGCGCTCGGGCGCGAGTGGCGCTCGGGGGATGTGGTGGTCGTGACCGAGCTCGACCACCACGCGAACTCCGACACCTGGCGTGCGCTGGCAAAAGAGCGCGGCCTGGAGGTACGCACCATCAGGATGCGACCCGAGGATGGCCGCCTCGACCAGGAAGACGTTGCGAGGAAGCTCACTCCCGGCACGCGCCTGTTGGCGGTAGGGGCGGCCTCCAACGCGCTCGGCACCATCAACGATGTCGCGCAGCTGGTCCGGCAGGCGCATGCGGTGGGTGCGCTCGCGTTCGTGGACGGGGTGCATTACTCCAGCCACCACATGGCGGATGTGCGGGCCTGGAACTGTGACTTTTTCGTCTGCTCCGCCTACAAGTTCTACGGGCCGCACGTCGGGGTGCTGTGGGGCCGAGGCGAACTGCTGGAGAAAATGGATGCGCCGCGGCTCGAACCCGCGCCCGCGCAGGCCCCGGAGCGCCTGGAGACCGGGACTCTGAACCACGAAGGCATCGTCGGGGCGGCCGCGGCGGTCGACTTCCTCGCCTCACTCTCGCAGGCTCAGGTGCCGCGCCGCGAGCGGCTCGTGCGCGTGTCGCAATGCCTGCGGCAGCGCGGAGCGGAGCTGCTGCGGCGGCTGTGGGAGGGCTTGCGCGCCATACCCGGAGTCGAGCTCTACGGTCTGCCGCCGGGTGGCGAGCGCATGCCCACGGTGTCCTTCACGCTCGCCGGACGGGATGCGCGGGAGGTGGCCACTGCACTTGCGGCTCGCGGCATATTCGTGTCGCACGGTGACTTCTACGCGAGCACCGTGGCGCGGGTGTTGGGTCATGAGCGCGACGGCCTGGTGCGCGCCGGCTGCGCGGTATACACGAGCGCGGATGAGGTCGAGCGGCTCGTCGAGGGCGTCCGCCATCTGGTGTGAGAGCGGGCTCCCGCAAGTGACCGACGGACCGGTCGGACGGGGCCGGTGATCGGCTGGTCACCGCCACTGTCCGCTGCCGCTGCCGCCTCGCTGGCGCTTGTCATTCGCCGGCGGATGAAGAAAATTACCGAACTCGCGGAGCCACTTGCGAATTGCGCGGTCATACCGTGAACCGGCCATTATGGAGGGTGCCCCGAAAATGAGACTTCAGGAAGCCGGCGGATGAAGCTGCGCGTTCTCGTCGTGAGCAACGTGCGAATGGTGCGGGAGGGCTTGAGCTCGATCCTGGCGCAGCGTGGAGTCGATGTCGTCAGCACCGTCGACCTGCCGCATGCCGGGGATCGCAGTGCGCAGCTGCACCCGGATGTGACCCTCTTCGATGCCGCGCGCCAGGACAGCGTCGAGTTCGTGAAGGACCTCGTTGCATCCGCGCCTCACTCCAAGGTCGTGGCTTTCGGCGTCAAAGAGACTGACGAGGAGATTCTGGCGCTGGCGGCGGCGGGCACGGCGGGCTATGTGCGCGAAAGCGCCGAAAGCGGCGATGTGGTCAGAGTGCTCGAGCAGGTGATGTGCGACGAGCTGCCGTGCTCACCGCGGGCCGCCGCGTCGCTGTATCGCCACGTGGCCGTGCTGTCGCAGGGTGGCAACGACCCCGTCGGTGCCGGTAACGGCCACGCCGGCAGTATGCCGCTGTCGCGGCGCGAGCTGCAGATCGCGCATCTGATCGATTGCGGGCTCACGAACAAGCAGATCGGCCGCCGGCTGGGAATCGAAGCCGCAACGGTCAAGAACCACGTCCACAACCTGTGCGAGAAACTCAAGGTACACCGGCGCGGCGAAGCAGCCGCGCGCATCCGCGTCATCTCGCGCGCGCTCGCGGCGTTGCCCGCTTCGGCGCCGGCTGCGCATCCGACGCTCGAAGCGAGCTGACGATCAGAAGATCAGAAGAATCCCCCTGCCGCCAGCGGCACCGGCGGCCATGCCGGCCACCCCTGCCATCCCTGGACCGACCCGGGCCAATAGCCGGGCATGGCGACTCGCTCCGCGCCGTCCGCACCAGCAGCAAGCCCCAGGGTGAAGCTCTGGGCTGCTGGCACGCGCGCCAGCTCCGGCACACCCGCGCCACCGCGTAGCGGATCGGGTACGCGCGCGACCGCGCTCGCTCGGATCAGCTCGAACAGCGCGTGCACGCGCTGCTCGGAGCGCGCTCTGAACGGTCCGTCGCGAAACAGGGGATGATTCGCCAGCACCAGCGCGGCGAGACCCGTCACGTGTGCCGCCGCCACAGAGGTGCCGTCCGCGGCCATGTAGCCACTGCCGGGAACCGTCGACACGACCGCCACCCCGGGCGCGGAAACCGCCACCTGCGGACCCGCGGCGCTGAAGCTCGCCGCGAAGATCCCGTCACCGCCGATCAATTGCGGGATCACGCTGAGAACGTGCGAGCTGTCGGCGGGAAATTCCCTGAGCTTGCCGACCGCGGCGACCGCCATCACCGCGGGCAGCGCCGCCGGGAATGCGAGTGGGCCGCCGGAGTTGCCCGCTGCCGCGATGCACGCGATGCCTTTGCGCCGCGCCTCCTGCAGCTTCTGGCTCACCAGCTCGGAGAATCCGTCACTCACGACGCTGATGTTGACGATATCGAGCTCGCGCTCGATGCATTCATCCAGCGCCGCCAGCAGGTCGCTGACGCGGCCTTCCGGAATGACCTTGAACACGTGCAGCTCGGCCTCGGGCGCGCAGCCGCTGACGCCCTGCTCGGTGCTCGCTGCGTTGATGATGCCGGCGCAGTGCGTCCCGTGCGACACGAAGTCGTGGGTCCAGCCCGTATCTGCGCCGCCCGTGGTGAAGTCCTTGCCGCGCGTGACGTGCCGCAACAGCGGATGTGAGTTGTCGCAGCCCGAATCGATGATGCCGATCCTCACCCCGTTGCCGGTGAAGCGGCCAGTGATCGGATCGACCCCCATCAGGCGCTGACCCCAGCCGGGCAATCGCGCACTCGGAAAGTTCGGATAGGATTCTGACAGGGGGCGCAGCTTGACCGTATTGGTAGCGGAGCCGAGGCGCGGCGCGTAGATGAGGCGATCCCAGTGATTGGCGGCAGCCCTGATGTACAGCGTCTGGATTGCCTCGACCGTGCCTCCGAAGAAAGTGAGCCGCGCGGTTCCGGTTTCGTCCGTGAGCGCCTGGGCCGGCAAGCCGTCTCCATCGATGACGACCGTCGCCCTGGCGAGCGGTTGATCGCGCTCGCCGGTCACGCGAATGGAAACCTCGGTCGCGATGGAGCGCAGCGGCAGCAGCGTGCCGATCGGCGCGATCCGCGCCGGCAGCGACAGGTAGTCGGCACAGGCCAGCAACGAGTCGCGTTCGATGATCAGATGCGGTGGTGCAGCCGCGCGCAGTCGCTGCGCCTTGCCCTCGTCGATCTTGGCCACCACCACCTCGCTCACGCTGCGGCCATCGGTCATGAAGGGCTGCGTACCGCCGAGCTTGATGCGCTTGAGAACTTCGACGTTCTCCTGATGACCGAGGTAATCGACGACGCCGTCCATGGAAAATTGGGGATGGGCGAATGGCCGGCCATCGGGCGCAGTACGGGTGCCGATCACGTAACGCTCACGCCGTCTGCCGGGGAGTGATGCGTCCAGTGCGCCGCCCCCGGGCTCCCGGGACCGGCTCTGCGTCCCCGTGGTCCTCCTCATCGAGTCATCGCCTGCCTCGCTGGTCTTCTTGATCGCCGCGCCGGGCCGCTCCTCTTTCATCGCCGCGCTGCCGGGCCGCTCCTCTCTTTCTTGAGCCATCGAACTATCCTCCATACTGATGGTGAGGTCGCCGCGTCGCGTCGCGCCGCGGCAGGCGCCGGCGGTTCACTCCCGTCACGGCGGCCTGCCGAGGCACACGGCCCGGTGTTGAGGCACACGGCCCCGGTGCTATTGAATGGTCTGCGCCCGATTGGCGCCCCATGCCTGCGCCTGGGGGGTGAATCCACCGAATGCGCCCTGCGTCGCGCCGGTGAAGGGACTCTGTGCGAAGTACTGACCACCAAAGGCACCCAGGGCGCCCGGATGGGTCTGCAGGCCTTGCACAGCCAGCTGCTGCACGAGTTGTTGGAGCCCGATGCTGATCTGCTGTGTCACAGCGGTCTGGGCGGAGATCTGCTGCGCCAGCTGCCCGAGCAACAGGACGATCTGTTGTGCCGGATGGTGTGCGCCCGCATAGCCGGCAAAGGAGCCGAGGAGCGGGTTGAATGCCAGCGGACTCGGCGCGAACGGGCTCGCTGCGAACGGAGTCGCGGCGAACGGACTCGGCGCGAACGGAGTCTGCAGGTACGGGCTCGGATACATGCCTGCCAGTGCGGGCTCGTGAGCGAACGGCACGTAGCCGGCGTATGTGCCGGGCTGCCCAAACAGGCCCGGGCTCATTTGCGGCCACCCCGCCCCCTGCAGTCCGGGAAACTGAGGTATGAATCCTTGCGGGGAATAGTGTGAAAAGTTTGACAGCATTTGGAAACTCTCCATGTGGTTCGTTGAAGGCTGAAGCGTCACCGACAGTGCTGTTTGGTCAGCAGCAACACTCATCCTCGGCCAGGGGCCGGCCGCGCGGGAATAGTCCGAAGATCCCACTCAGGGTTACAAGGATGGGCTAGGCGCGCGGTCTAGTCGGCAGCAGGAGACAAACCCGCGGACGATGCGCCGGCTCGCCGCGCGATTGCCTGCCGTTCGCCGATCGGTGGTAGATTACTGGACAAGGTCTCCACCGGTGTTGCAGGGAATCGCACGCGTATTCGCGGTTGCGGCGGTAGTCGTCATTGGCGCTCACGCCCATGCGCTCGAGCCTGCCGAGGATGGCGCCAGTGCCGTTGATTGGGTCAATACCTATATCGGCACCGGCGGCGGCGGCTCGGACTACGGCGGCACGATGCCGTTGGTCACCACGCCTTTCGGGATGACGAACTGGACCGCGCAGACGCGCGAGAACCGTATCAGCGTCAGCTCTTACGCGTTTGAGGACAACACGATCTCGGGGTTCATCGGCACCCACCAACCGGCCATCTGGATGGGCGACTACGGCTACGTGACCCTCATACCCGAGGTCGACGACATCAAGACCGCCGCCGCAAGCCGCAGGCTTCCGTTCTCACGCAACGACGAGATCACATCCCCGGATTACTATTCGGTGCGCATGGATGCGGGAGCCTCACGGCAGATCCGCACCGAGATCACCGCGACCGACCACTGCGGGTTCCTGAGATTCACGTTTCCCGCGCACTCCAGGGCGAGCGTCGTGGTCGAAGCCACGCGCACCGGCGTCATGGGGTTCGTGCGCGTCGATCCCGCGGCGCGCGAGATCGTCGGCTATAACCCCGACCGCATGGACGCCCACCTGACCAGCGTACGGCTGCCGAATTTCAAGGGATATTTCGTCGTCAGGTTCAACAAGCCCTTCGTCGCGCACGGGGTGTATGCCGGGGAGGCGCTGCGCTCCGCGGAGGCGACGGCTCAAGACCCGAACGTCGGCGCGTACGTGAGCTTCGAACCCGGAGCCGATCAGGTGGTGCAGGCCACAGTCGGCACGTCATTCATCAGTATCGAGCAGGCGCGGGCGAATCTGCGAGCGGAGATTCCCTCATGGAATTTCGACGCCGTGCGCGCGCAGCTGAAGAGCATCTGGAACGAAAAACTCGCCATGGTGTCGCTCGAGGGCGCCTCCGACGACGAGCGCCGCATCCTGTATACGGGGCTCTACCATGCACTGCTGTACCCCAAGCTGTTCTCGGAGCACGGCCGCTACTACAGCGCTTTCGACGACCGGGTGCACGACGGAGTCTCCTACACGGCCTATTCGCTCTGGGATACATTCCGCGCCGAGAACACCCTGTTGACGATCCTCGCTCCCGAGCGCATCGACGACATGGTGCGGGCGTTGCTGCAGGACTACCAGGAGGGCGGCTGGATGCCGAAGTGGCCGAACCCCTCCTACACCAACATCATGATCGCCACGCACGCGGATTCAGTCGTGGCCGAGGCCATCAACAAGGGCTTTCACGGCTTCGATTACCAACTGGCGTACGACGCCGCCTACAAGGACGCCATGACGCCGCCCGAGGGTGATACCACACGTGACTGGCACGACCGCCAGCCGGGGGTCCCCTATGAGGCGCGTCCCGGCCTCACGTATTACAAACAGCTCGGGTATGTTCCGGTCGACAAGACCGCCGAGGCGGCCTCGGAGACGCTCGAGGATGCTTATGATGATTTTGCGGTCGCGCAGGTCGCCAAGGCGCTCGGCAGGGACAAGGATTTCCGGCTCTTCATCGGTCGCTCGCGCAACTACCGTAATCTCTACAACCCGGCGCGCGGGTTCATGCAGGGACGAAACGCCGACGGCTCCTGGGCGCGCCCGGAGGATGGCTGGACCGAGGGCGATCAGTGGGTCTACACGTATTCCGTGCTCCACGATATTGCGGGGCTGATGGCGCTGATGGGTGGGCCGGAGAAGTTCAACGCAACGCTGGATGAGCACTTCCAGGGCGGGCACAACCGGCACGATAACGAGCCCAGCCACCACTATGGTTATCTCTATGATTTCAGCGGCCAGCCGTGGAAGACGCAGTTAAGAGTGCGCGAGATCGCCCGCGACTCTTACCAGAATCGACCCGCCGGCGTATTGGGAAACGAGGACTGCGGCCAGATGTCGGCGTGGTACATCTTCACGGCCATGGGGTTCTATCCGCTCAACCCCGTGTCGGGGAATTACATGATCGGCAGCCCGCTGTTTCGCAAATTCACGCTCAACCTGCCTGGCGGCAAGCGGTTCGTCATATCCGCGCCGCAAAACTCCGCGACCAACCTCTACATTCAGTCCGCGAGACTGAACGGTGAGCCGCTCCACGTCCCGGTCCTGACGCATGCCCAGCTGCAGGCCGGCGGGCTGCTCGAGTTCGACATGGGCCCGACGCCCTCGCAATGGGGCTCGAGTTGGAGGGCAGTTCCGCTGCCTGAATTCCCGGATTGATCATTCCAGCGCCGGACGCAGCCGGCGCGCATCAGTTCAGGTCGCGGCGCGAGCCGCATACACTCTGCGTACCGTCTCGATAGTATCGGCGTCGGCGGCGCGCTTGTCGTCCCGATAGCGTTTCACCCGGGCGAGCCGCAGTGCCAGGCCGCCCGGATAGCGGCTGCTCGCCTGCAGGTCGCTGAAGGCGATTTCCACGACCAGCTCCGGTCGCACGTACACGGTCCACTGGTCACGGTGAGTCTCGCGTGCCAGAAGCTCCGTCGTCTGCCATTCGAGCATGGCGTCGGTGAGGCCCTTGAACGTCTTGCCGAGCATGACGTACCCGCCCGTGGCCGGCGCCCGCGCGCCAAGATGCAGATTGGAAAGCTTGCCGGTGCGTCGGCCATGGCCCCACTCCGCCGCCAACACCACCAGATCGAGGGTGTGCGCACGCTTGATCTTGAGCCAGCTCGCGCCCCGATTGCCGGCTTCGTAGGGGGCATCGAGCGACTTCGCCATGACACCCTCATGGCCGGCCGCGAGGGCGGCCTCATAGAAGGCCCGCGCCGCGGCTTCCGAGGAGGTGACGAGCCGTGGGATCTGCAACGCCGGCGGCACGGCCTCGCCGAGCGCCTGGAAGCGCTCGCGCGCCGGGCGGTCGGCGATGCTCAGCGCATCGAGTCGCAGGCAGTCGAAGAAGAAAGCCTTGATCGGCAGCTCGACGCGCAATTGTTCGACGTTGAGCTTGCGCCCGAAGCGACGCATGGTGATCTGGAACGGATGCGGCCGACCCGAGGCATCGAACGCGATCGCCTCACCATCGAGCACCAGCGTGCGGCCGGGGAGCGTACGCGCCACGGCGACGATCTCCGGCAGGGCGCCGGTGACATCGTTCAGCGCGCGCGTATAGATGCGCACCTCATCGGCCCCCTTGTGTACCTGTATGCGCGCCCCGTCCATCTTCCACTCGAACGCCACCTCGCCCTGGAGCTCCGTGAGTGCCTCGCCCACGTCGGCAGCGGTCTGGGCGAGCATGGGCGCGACCGGCGAGAACAGCTCCAGTTGGAATCGGCGCAGGGCATCGGCGCCTTCGAGCAGTGCCGCTCGGGCAACCGCTCCCAGACTCTTTGAATACATGGCCGCGCGGCGCACCTGCGCCACCGGCAGCTCAGCGGCCACGGCGATGGCCTCGACCATACTTGCGGCCAGCGCGCCCTGGCGCAACTCGCCCACCAGCAGATGCAGCAGGAACTGCTGCTCGGGGGCGGTCGCGCGCCGGAACAGTTCCCGCAGCGCCTGAGCGCGGCGGGCGCTCGAGCCCGCGCCGCGAATCGCAGCGATCAGGGCGAGGCTGCGATCCACCTCCGCAAGCGACAGGGTTTCCGCGCTCGCAGCGCCGCTCGCCGCGGCTGCCTGCAAAGTCGAATAGCCGATGCCGATCCGGCCCTGCGGGATCTCTCCCGACAGATAGTGCGCGGCAGTCTCGATCTCGTCGGGCGGCAGCGCGCGCAGGAACGAAGCCAACTCCCGCACCTTGCTCAGGCGAGCGGCGGTGGCGCCCACACGCTGCGAGGTGCGCACGAGGTCGGCGAGCAGGGTCATGGGCTCGCTCGCTCAGCTCGGAACGAGCGGCGTGCGCTCGGCTTCCCGCCGCAGCCACGCCAGCAGGATCGTCACCGCCTCACGCGGCGCGCCTCCCCGCGGGCGGACGATCCAATACGCCGCGCCAAGATCGATGACGCGTGTTTCGAAGGGGCGCACGAGCGCGCCCGAGGCGAGATCTTCCTGCGCCAGGCGGTGACGGGCGAGCGCGACTCCCAGACCCTGGGCCGCGGCGCGCAGGAGCAGATCGGAGGAGGCAAAGCGGGGCCCGCGCCGCACATCCAGTGCGGCCGGACCGTACTTCTGCCGCCACACCTGCCAGCTCGTGTTCGGATCGCGATCGTGCAGCAGGCGCATCCGACACAGCTCCTCAGGATCCCTGAAACGTCCGCTCTGGCGCCACAGCGCGGGGCTCAGGAGCGGGTAGAGGCACTCGTCCATCAGCGGCTCGGCGAGCAGTGCGGGCCACGGGCCTCGCCCGGTGCGGATCGCGAGGTCCGACGAGAACGAGCCGGGTTCCTCCAGGCGCTGGTCGACGACGACCGAGACCTCGAGCCGCGGGTAGGAGCGCTGCAGCGCCGGCAGGCGCGGCAGGAGCCAGCGCACCGCAAACGACGGCGTGGCGCACACACTCACGGAGTACGAGGAGCGTTGCTCGCGCACGGCTTCAACGGCCTGCTGCATGCCGTGCAGGCCGTTGCGTGCTGCCTCGGCCAACAGCTGGCCCTGCGCGGTCGCCCGCAAGCCGCCGCCGTCGCGCTTCTCGAGCAGGGCGACTCCCAGCCAGCGCTCGAGCTCCTTCAGGTGCCGGCTCACCGCCGAGTGCGAGATCGCGAGCTCACGGGCGGCGGCCCGCACGCCGCCGCGCTCCAGCACCAGGGCGAAGGCGCGCAGCGCATTGAGCGGCAGCCGGTCCATGGTGACTAATTTAGACCACGTAGCCGCGTTACGCACCACGGGCGTCTGTTACGGTGGCGGGCATGAGTCTGATGGGACCGCCGGGCGCCATCTTGCTGCTGCTCTTCGCCGCCGCCGTCACGCCCGGACCCAACAACCTGTTGATGCTGCGGATCGGGCTCGAGAGCGGCCTGCACGCGGTGCTCGCGCCCGCCACCGGGGTGGTCCTGGGGGGCGTTGTCATGCTGCTGTTGAGCTGCGCCGGGCTCGCGCGAGCGTTCGCGGTGCATCCCGGGCTGCGCGCGGCGACCACGATCTGCGGGGCGGGCTGTGTGATGTGGCTCGGCGTGCGGCTGATTTGCTGTAGTGGCGCCAGTGCGCGCGCGCGGATGGGCTCGCGGACTGGTGGCGCGCGCGATCTGCTGCGGATGTTTTTGTTTCAGTTCGTCAACCCGAAGTCGTGGATCCTGGTATTGACGATTACCGCGGCGGCGGGGGACACCTCGGTATCCCTGGTAACGCTGATCGTGCTGTTCATCCTCATCCCTTACGGGTGCCTCGCGCTCTGGGCCGGTGGCGGTTCGCTGGCGGCCAGCCTGTTGCACGACACGAGGGCCCGCGTGCGCCTGGAGCGCTCGGCCGGCGCGATGCTCGTGCTGTCGGGGCTGCTGCTGCTGTGCCCGCCATGATGGGCGCGCACGCCAGGCCACACGCTGCGGCGGGGGAAGCCGCCGGTGGGCCGGCGCGTGTTGTGGCGATTGCCGGGAGTCTGCGGCGCGACTCGCTCAACCGCAGACTGATTGAAGCCGCCGCCGATTGCGCACCCGAGGGCATCGAGGTGTGCGTGTACCGGGGGCTCGGCGAGCTGCCGCCGTTCAACCAGGACCTCGAGACGGGCGCGTTCGCCGCGGGACCGGTGCATGAGCTGTGGGAGCAGGTGGCCGCAGCCCAGGGACTCCTCATTGCCACGCCCGAATACAACCACTCCGTTCCGGGAGTGCTCAAGAATGCGATCGACTGGCTCTCGCGCCCCTCAGCGGGGGCGGTACTGGCCGGCAAGCCCGTGGCGGTGGTGGGGGCGAGCGGCGGACGCTGGGGCACGCGCCTCGCGCAGGCCGCAGTACGCCAGGCGCTGTTCGCGACCGAGTCGCTGCTCGTGACGGCGCCCGCGCTCTACCTCGCCCAGACGGATGGGCCTTTCGACGCCAGCGGCTATCTCGCTGATGAGGCTGCGCGCGGCGCGTTACGGCAGATCCTCCAGGCCCTGGCGCAGATCATGCGGACCCGGGCGTGACTTCAGTGCTCGAGCATCTTCTTCAGATTGTCGAGACCGCCGCGGTAAACGCCCTTGAGGAGCTTGGTAACGCCCGCATCGCTCTCGGCCTCGGGCGGATTGTCGGCGGGGTTCTTGCGCTTGCAGCTGCCGCTCCAGATCACCCTGGTCGTGCCCGCAGGCCCCGGTCGCACGGAAATCGTCGACGCATATCCCGTGAACGGCAGCGGGGATTCCAGGATCTTGTATCGATAGGAATGATGCGCCGCGTCGAAGGCGAGCAGCCTTTCGGTGAATGTCGGGCCGTCCTTGATGGTGAGTTTTCTCACCGCACCGACCTTGCCGTTGCCTCCGGAGACCAACTCGTCGCTCGCGAAGCCCGGATGCCATTTGTTCAGGCTGTCGAAGTCCCTCACGGTCGCCCAGACCTCGTCGATGGGCGCCTTGATCTCGACGCTCTCGGTGACCCGCAGGGTTTTCGGGGGATCAGCCCAGGCCGCGCTGCCCCCAAGGCTCGCGCCAAGACTCAGAACCATCATGGTGAATTTCATTTGGTCGCTCCCCTGAACCCAGGCCGGAATTTTATCGCGCCGGGGCGCGTCCCGGAAGAGCCGCGCGGCAAGCGCTCTGATGAGGGCGACCGGCACGCGCTCGGCACCCTCAGCGCACTTCAACATTCTCTACCAGCATCACCTCGCACGCGCCGGCGCCGGTATCCGTGCGCGTCAGCGAGGTGCGCAGCCACGCGCCATCGTCGCGGATCGCATCGACCAGCGTACCTGCGAGATGTACCACCTGGCCGACGCGCAGACGCGCGAGTTCGGAGCGTATGCGCGCGTCAGCCGGGATGACGTGGGTGTTTGCACTGTGGACGATCACGTCCTCGCGGGCGATGGGGAGCGGTCCGCGCGGGCGCCAGGTGTAGAAGCGTGCCCCCTGTGAGACGTCGAACGCCGCCAGCACGTGGTTGTCGGACATCGGCCCCCACCCGAGCGCCAGATCCTCGGGGACGAGATCGGCAATCCGGTCGAAGCGGTAGTCTTCGCGGCTGAGGATCCGCGCGGTGATGTCGTAGCTGGCCCGGGCTGTCAGCAGCCAGCGGCCGTGGCGCACGGGCGCTGCGCGCTCAACATCGGTTTGCACCGGCTCATCCGGCGCGAGCGCACCGTCCCGCGGGTGAACCGGCCGGCCCTCCCATCGCTGCCAGGCGTTGTAGGTGCCGAGCACCAGCAGACCCGCCAGCAACGCAGTGCGTGCGTCCATGCGGCGATCTTGGGTCGCGGCGGCGCCCTGGCGGCGTGACCGCCATCACGTTTGCACGAGGGTACTGCCCTCCCGGACGCCCGTCCGCCGTGGGACCCCGCGTGACCTGAGCCTTAATAAGGAGTCGCTCCCGGATGCCCAGCAAAGTCCCCTACGCCTGCAGGCGCGGTTGGATCGTTGCCAGCCGCGTGCGCGCGCTGCGTTTTGGCTGTACTCTGATACGCATGTTCGCGATGCTCAGGGAGCGCACGGTGCAAATGCCGCCGTTGCAGGCAGCAGCCGGCGCGGTGGTCATGTTGTGCGTCGGGGCCTGCTCGGGCGGAGGCGGCGGAGGGGGCGGGGGAAGCACCGGCTCGATGGGCGGGGGCACGTCCTGGAC
>Ga0209471_1000098_pt1 | contig 65526 bp, 59 predicted proteins | sample GraSoiAngelo_128_FD_185885 | JGI IMG/M metagenome (GOLD analysis project Ga0209471, IMG submission 185885) | Grasslands soil microbial communities from the Angelo Coastal Reserve, California, USA - 14_0927_12_20cm (SPAdes) (version 2) | ecosystem: Environmental > Terrestrial > Soil > Grasslands ... | reverse complement strand
TTTCGTTACCGGAAAGTTGCGTGTGGTGTCACAACCGTGTTCGTCGAAAATCAGAACAATCCAAGAGGTCTCTCAATCAGTCTCAGGAATCAGCATCATGCGCAATTCGATCGTACTCAAGGGTCTCCTGGCCGCGGTGGTGGCGGCGGTGCCCCTGCTGGGTCACGCCGAGTCGAACGTTCAAACCGGCGCCAGTACCGCCGCACCGGGCGCGACGGCTCATGTGGATTTCCAGATCACCATTCCGAAGATTCTCTATCTTCACGTCGGAACCGGCTCGTCGTACACGACAGGTGTGCTGTCATCCGTCGGCACGGTTGATCTGATCTCGTTCGCACCGACGGCGGCACAGGTGGGCAACGCCATCGCCGTCGCGGGCACCGGCGGCGATCAGACCAACGGCGTGGAGACTGCGGCGGTCGTCAGCAACAGCGGCAACGTGACGCTGAACGCCACCGCAACCGGTGCGCTCGGCGACGGCGCCGGCGACTCCATCGCCTACACTCAGATCACCACAACCGCGACGACACTGACCTCGGCGACGGCCCTGCCGGCACCCACGCTGGCCAACGGCGCCAGCGCAAACGTGGTGATCACCGCGCCCCCGACCAAGGTGATCATCCAGGATGCGAAGTGGACCTACGCGTACGCCAACACGACAACGCCGCCGGCGGGAACCTACGGTGGTGTGAACGTGAATAATGGCCGCGTGGTCTACACCGCGACGATGCCGTAACCGCTCGTTAGACCCCAGGACTCGGTGCTTCATGTCCCCCCTACGGCGCGACACATACCAGCGCCCAGGGGGGGCGGCTTTGCATAACGCGAGCCGCCTGGCCAGGCTCGTCCTGTGCGCTGCGCTGCTCGCCTCAGTTTCGGACACGGTTAGCGCCTTCACCGTAACGATCGCCGCGGCGGCGCCCAAGACCGTCTATCTGCAGGTGGGAGTCGGTGGCTTCACCGGCTACTACAACGCCGGCGGCACGCCAGGCAATAACGCGACCGTCAACAAGAACTCCGTCACCGTGGCCGCCGCCGCAGTCGGCAACGGCACCCCGCAGGCCATGACCACGGACAGCACCGTGGGCGCAAGCTCCTACGACGGCTTTGCGTTCTGTAACGTTCCCGCGCAGCTGTACATCGGGGGTTTCTACCGGACCACGCTCCCCGGTGGAGGCTCCGTCAATGTGACCGCGACCGTGCCCGCCGCGCTGGTCGATGCCGGCGGCGACACCCTCTCGTTCGCACGAATCTCCTGGACGACCGGCGGCAACGGTCCGACCGGCAGCACTCCGACTCAGCCCTTCCCCGCTGGAACCTTCACTGCGGGCGCGGTGCAGACCGTGGGGGCCATTGCCCAAAACCAGTGGGCCGAGAGCTGCTGGACGTTCTCCTACAACAACACCACGCTTCCCGCCGCGGGCACTTATACCGGCCGCGTGCTCTACACGTTGACCGCGCCGTGACAGCCTTGCCGCCCGAGCTATGCGTCCCCTCCCACGGCTGCTGCTATTGACGGTGCTGGTCGTCGCCGTCCCGGCTGACGCCAAGACCACGGTCATCGACGACTCCGGCACGCTGCCCTACGACGCGCCGCTCGTGCTGCATTGGCAACAGCTGTCGCCGCGCCGGCCCGTCAACAACCGCATGACCGGCACGCTGACTGTGCGCGTGAAACTCCACGTCGCGCCCTGGCTGCGGCGCCCCGGGCGCATCTACCTGGCGCTGCCGGCGCAGCAGCCTGGTGCGATGAGCGCTTCCTGGTCCACACAGGGCCGGCTGCTTCCGGGACGCGTGAGCTCCGGCAGTCGCTCGCTCGTGTACTCGGGATTGATCACGACGCCCTTTATCGAGGACGTCCTGCAACTCACCCTGGAGGTGGACGGCACTCAGCTGCGGCAGCTGTACCACGTGAACTTCAGATTCGAGATGGACGAGGAGTGATCGTGCGACGCATGGCACTCGGCGTGAGTTTGCTGCTGGCTTCGTGGCATGTGGCGGTCGCTTCGGCCGCCGGATTTGCCGCGCTGGTCTCGCCGCCGCGCTTCGAGCTGACGGGCCGCTCGGGTACCACGCTCCGTCAGGTATTCGAGCTCACCAATCGTTCCGCCGGGCCCGCCAAGTTCCACGTACATACGGCGGACTTCACGCTGGGTGCGGACTACGGCGTCGCGTTCCAGGATGAACTGCAACCGGCGAGCTGCCGGCCCTGGGTCGCGATCGAGCGGCCCGAGGTCGCCCTGCCGGGCGGCGGCACCATCCGCTACCGCTTCGAGGTGCAGGTGCCGAAGGATGCGCCGGCGGGGGAATGCCGGTTCGGCATCCTGATCGAGGGTGATGAGGCGGCCGTGGCCCAGGCCGGCGCACTGCGCCTTCCGGTCGTGGGACGCATCGGCCTCATCGTGTATGTGATCGTCGGCGACGGCAGACCAGAGATCGAAGTGTTCGGGCCGCAGGTGGTGACGCTCAACGGCCAGAAGGTGCCGGCACTACGAGTCCACAACGCCGGCAACGCGCACGCGCGCCTGAGCGGCTTCCTCTCCGGCACGGATGCGAAGGGCATCAGATACGACTTCAACCCCTCCGATTCGCCGATCCTGCCCGGCGACGTCCGCGAAGTCTTCCTGACACCGTCCATTCCCGACAACGACCACCCGACGCTCACTTTCCCCGTCAGCGTGCAGGGAACACTCGAGTGGGGTAATCAGCGCACCGAGCTCGACGAGCGCTTCGAATGACCCCCGGGGCGCGCCGCGCCTGGCCCCGGGTGGCGTGGCTATGTGGCCTTTCGGTGATTGCAGCGCTGAGCGCACCGTCACAGGCCCAGACCGCCCCGCAGGGGTCGCCGGCCCACGCGAGCGCCTACCAGGATCGCTACATCGCCGGCGGCACCCTGAGCCCGGACATTTCCACCGGGGACTACGGCACCAGCGAGACCAGTGGACTTGCGCGCTCGATACGCACGGATAGTGTGGGGAGCGTCCTTGATCAGGAAGGTCCTAACTCTCCGCCGCGCACCCACGAAAACGGCCTGCTCGCGGGCGCGCAATGGGACACTGTCTCGTACGGCGCCTGGTCGGCGGATGCCGCAGCGCGCACCGGCGGCGCGCGCCGCCCCGGAGTCGGCCACGACTACGGCGCCGCCTCATTCTCGCTCCACGAGCGCGGCATGCCCTTCGACGAGGGCTGGCAGGCGGACAACGCACTCGGCGACATCAATGCGCCGCTCATCAACCTCGCGCGCCTGCAACCGCGCTTTCTGCTGGCGCAGGGGCCGATGGAGGGCGTCGAGACTGAATGGCGCGGCCCGTCGACGCTGCAACTCGTGGCCGGCGCCGGCAAGCCGGGCATCTACGACGGTATCAAGGTCCCGACCTTTCAAACCCTGGGCGGATCCACGGCCACGCTCGGCGCGCAATGGGCGCCGGCGTCGCCCTGGGCGCTGGGCGGAGAATTCGCAGCCGCCCGCGACGTCGCACTGTACTACCAGCCGCTGGGCGCCACGTTCGCCACGGCGGCCACCGCGCGCATCTCCTCCACCACCGGCTTCCTCACGGCTGCGTGGCAGGATGGCGCCTCGCGCGCACAGATCAATGTCATCGACGGCACCGTGGATGGCAACGGCAACTCGCTGGGCATGTGGGTCGATGCGTCGCACACCCAGGGCGCCATGACGCAGAGCTTCGGCGCGTTCCGCATCGACCCCAATCTCGCCTGGGGCAATCAGCTGATCAGTAGCGACGCCCAGGGCGGCTACTACCGCGTGGACTACCGGAGCCGGCGCTGGCTGGCGGACTTCGGAGTGGACCAGGTCAGGTCGGTATCGGGGAATGGCTCCAACACGACTTTCGTGAACGGCGATGCGCGCTACCAGCTATCCCGCGACTTGGGGCTAGGCGGCGTCGTCTACGTCCGCCGCAGCGACAGCACCAGCGCCTGGTCGGCGGAAGCGTACCTCGACAACGCCAACTCCTACGGGCTCGGCCGCGGACAACTCGACTACGCGACCGATCGAGAAACCGGGGACGCCACCTTTACGCTGCAGCAGACCTGGAATATGCGCACCGGCACTCGCCTGAGCACCACCGCCGCCGTCGAGCGGATCCGCAGCACCGCGATCATGAACGTCGCGCAGGACAGCACCATCGTGCGCCTGGCAGTGTATGGGGGCGGAGATCTCACCGCGCGCCTCGCCCTCGATGGCAGCGTCCAGTGGGCAACCGCGGTGCAGGGTCGGGCGGCGCCGTCGCGGTCCGCAGATATTTCCCTCACCTGGCAGCTGGCCCGCGCGTGGTCGGTGCTCGCGAGCTACTACGAGAACCGGGTCGGCTCGTGGACGCCACTGGTGGTGACCTCGCCACTGGCGCCGCCGACTGCGGCGGCCGTCATTGCGGCAGCCGGTGAGCGTGGGGTGTTTCTGACGGTGCGTTACCAGGTGGCGCGCGGCGCGCACTTCGTGCCGTTGGGGGGTGTGCCAGGCTCGGGATCCGGCCGCCTGAGTGGTGTCGTGTACCTGGACGCGAACGAGAACGGCCGCTACGACGCCGGCGAGTCCGGCGCTGCGAACGTCACGGTAATCCTCGACGGCCGTTTCTCGGTGCGCAGCGACCCCAATGGGCGCTTTGACTTCCCGGCGGTTGCGGCGGGGCACCACGTGCTCACCGTGCAGACGGACAATCTGCCCCTGCCCTGGACACTCACCAATTCCGGTCGCACCGAGGTCGACGTGGCCACGCGCGACCGCACCGAAATCAACATCGGCGCCTTGCGAATGAAATAGGTTAAATCCGGGTAGCGTGTGACCGCGGACGGGCCGCTGTTGCCGAGGCCGGGTCGCGAGAATCAGTCCTCCGCATCAATCGCTCAATCAGCCAGTGTCGCTTGGCTCCTGGCCTTGAGGCCGCGCTGGTCGCTGTGGCATACGCGCACGCTGCTCCTCGCGGACCTGCGCGAGCGTGAGCCCGGTGTTGATCGCGATGACACCCAGGATCGGATGCCTTGGATCGTTCGGCAGGCGTAATGCGTGCAGCTTTTCCCACGCTCGAATGCGAACGTCGGGCGGATTCAGCTCCGACCGCTGTTCCGCCAGATCGCGTCGCCTTCTTTGCGCGCGTTCACGTTCTTCGAGCGCAAGACGCTCCGCGTGGGTCCTGATGAGCTCGGTCGTGGAGTGAGGCGCTGAAGTCTTCGTTTCTGTCATGATGGGAGAGCTCTGTGTCGGAGCGCTTGGTGTCAGCTCGCTTGCCGCTGGGAAAGCCCGTGCGACGGTTGCGGGTGGACGTCGAGCGCGACCGCCAACCCGAGACGGCCGAGCAACGCCAGCGATTGTGCCGACAGCTCCAGCCGAAAGTCTTCGCGTGCGAACAGTGTAACGTACAGCTCCGCAACGCCTCCTGCGCCGTGCAGCTGCTCGAGGAAGTCCTGGGAGCGGCGCAAGTGTGCCAGTGTCCGCAGCAGCACACTCTCCACCGACACCTGTGCGGAGGAGAGCTGCGGCTCCTCCATCAACCGTCCCATCCAATAGCTTTCACGATAGACGCCGTCGAGCGCCTCGCCGGCAGGGCCACGGCGCGGCGCGCCGGAGTGCCAGGTGTGCTGCGGCTCCATGCCGAGCATGCGCGTGATCGCGGCCGGATCGATGGTCGGGTGACGTATGCGCAGAGAGATGGTGAACTCGTATTCGCTCATCGAGCCGCCACGCCCCCGGCAGGCACTCGCTTCGCCGCCGATGCCATACACGCTCGACCCGAGACTGCCGCAGTAAACCGCGCCATGACTAGCGCGCGGGCTTGACGGGCCGTCCGCGACCATCCGCCAAGGACTGGGTCCGGTCCGGTCCGGGCGTGTTAGCGGCATATGCCCGCAGGCACTCGCGGGAGCATACGAGCACGGCGGGTGTCTGGTCATCGATCGCGCCGGGGTTAGGGTGCCGGCTGATGCGGAAGTGCTCGCGCGGCCGGCGGCCGTCCTCGTAGCCGATGTCGCGTTCACACACATCGCACGTGATCACGAGAACTTCCTCGGCCGTGCGAAACACCCCCGACTTGCGCCAGCCCATGATTTCCTCAGGTGCCTGCACCCAAGTGTCGTAGCGGTGGACGCGGGCGCCGCGCGTGGCGCGTCAGTAGCGGCGTGGGCCGCCGCGGCCACCGCCACCGGAGCGCTCGCGCTCCTGAGCCTCGCTGACTTTGAGGGCGCGACCGTCGAAGTCGGTGGCGTTCAGCGCCTGCATGGCTCGCGAGGCGTCGGCATTCGACATCTCAACGAAGCCGAAACCACGCGGGCGACCCGTGTCACGGTCGACGATCAGCGTCACTTTCTCGACGGTACCGTGCTTGGCAAACAGGGCGCGCACGGCCTCATCGGTCGCCGTGAATGGCAGATTTCCTACATATAGTTTGGTCACTGAAGAGTACTCGCGAATAAATGGGATAAACCGGCAGGTCAGACCTGCTTCCTGGTTCGTGAAGCCTGCGAGGGTGAGAGGGTGGCTGGGGGGAGGCGCCGGTGGGCGCGTTGCGGCCAACACAGACAAGCCGAAAGGTCACGACCTTGCGCGCAGCGTACAGGTTTTTCGGCGACGCTGCTGTACTTTAAGGCTGCGATCCGCACTCCACCGGCGCCTGTGCACCGGTGCGCCCGCGGCGGCTGCCGGTGCGCAGGCGACGACCGCGGAATTCAGGTATCGGGCTGACAGGTTGCGGTCACGGTGTAGTTGAGGCGCAGCTGACAGGGCTGCCTTGCGCCAACGCGCACGGCGCGCTGGCCCGAGCACCCCAGCGCTCCTGTCGCACGATGCGCCGGGTCTGCGAGCGCGGCCTTAACGGCGGCGCTGAGATCGAACTGACCATCGCAGTCCGCGTAGGGGCAGGGGAACTCGAAGAAGGCCCGCGCCGGCGCATGCAGTATGTGTGATTGCGGTGCCGGGGTGGTCGAGGTAGAACCCTGAAACAGCAGCTCCAGCCGCAGCTGCTGAACCGCGGGAAAGACCTCGCGCAAAGCGAGCGCCGCGGCGCGGTCACGCCGCAAGCGGTCGCGGCGCTCCTGGCGTTCGGCGGCCGGACTGAGCAGGGCGAGCTTCATGATGCGCCGCGCAGGGTCGGTTCGGGCATCGCAACCGAATCACCCTCCGGGGCCGCGACGGCCGGAGTCGCCGCCGCGCCGCTCAGACGCGCGCTGCGACGTTGCTGCTTCTCCTGCTGCCGCACCTTTCTGGCGAGCTCTCTTTGCTTGCGTACCTGGTGGTAGTTCTTACGCATCTGCGCTCCGTTCTCTGTGGAAGCGAAAAGTCATGACTCTGCGTGTCGCGTCGGCCCGGTCCGATGGGTTCTGCACGTGCCTCAAGGTCGTGGGCACCTGAAGGTACTCGCGAAGTCGTAAGCAGCGCTCAAGATGCGCGAGCCCGGGAAAACAGTGCGAGGCTGTGTCCGCAGCCACTGAGCACGCTCTGGCAGTGTACGCCGAATCGCGGCACTCGAGGCAGCTTTGGCACTCCGAGGCCGGGCTGAGCACGAAAACGGCCTCATAATCCCGGGGTTTGGGGGTTCGAGCCCCTCCCTTTCCACTAGCTATTTCACGTCTTGGCCTGATCTCCTTGAGCATCTGACTGGCCGTTCGTCGCCACTGCTGCAGTGCGAACTCCCGCTGTTCTTCCGCGGGCTACGGCCTGAGCATCGAGCGCATCGCGATATTGAAGGCCGTGTACCCGGCAGTCTGGGGAGTCCTGCAGACAGTGACGGGCCCGCTGAGCGATCGCGTCAGGTGCGGTCGTTGCATTCGTCATGAAGGCAGGGTCGAGATCTGACTGGGCCGACCCCAAAGTACGCGCCGACCGAATGTCAGTAATCGCGCGCTGAAGCCCTGGCGATCGAGTCCTGAGCCCGGCGCCGCGCCGGGGCTGTGCTCTCTATCCAGGTATGACGTCGCTTCATCGCGACAAGTGCGAGATAGCCGAGAAGCGCCGCGATCGCCGTGCCGAGATCAATGAGAAAGAACTGCATGGAGTAGCCTTCGTGCGCGTCACTACGATTTCTAGTCTATTGATCCGCGCCGCGCGAGGCAGCCCGCCGGCGGGGGATCGCGCGAAGTTCATTCGGAGGTGAGCAAGGTACTTATTTGGGGAGACAGCCGGGCGGCAGGTCTGCATAATGCGGCCGTCGAGGGTTCATTCCCCCCAATCCACGCGGAGACTGACCGGAGCATGGGGCCGCTGCCCATGAGGCGTCTGCCATCGGACGGCTATGTACTTTCTGAGACCTGAGCGAGCTCCCGGGGAGAAGACCGGCGCCCCGGCTCTGCCCAACCGTCTTCTGCCCTTCTCCTTCCATTTCTTCCGGCAGTTCTTCTGGGGCTGTATGGGCCTGCTCACGTTGCCGGTCCTCGGGCGCGCCGTGTTCGCCTCGATCGCCTACGCCACCAAGCGCCTCACCGACACCGTGCTCGCGATGCACGATCCGGCCGCCGAGGCGGGCCCGATGCTCTTCGGACCCCTGCTTCTGTTCGTCGCCCTCGTAGTCGGGCGCTTCGCGCTCGATGGCGCGATGTGGTTCTGCTCGTACCACACGCGCTCGCCGATGCTCATGCGCATCAAGGAGGAGGTCTTCGGCTACGCGCAGCGTCTCTCGCCCGCGTACTTCGAGAGCACGCTCTCGGGAAAGATCGCGCACCGGACGGTGCTGCTCCCGGACCAGGTGCTGCTGCTGTTCGACATGATGGTGTTCGACTTCATCCCGAGCGGCATGTTCTTCGTCTTCGTCGCGGCTCTTTTCTATGTGGCGAACCCGATGTTCTGCGCCGCCGCCGCGCTGAGCATCGTCGTCTACTTCGTGACCAGCCTCTGCCTCGGCCGGGCGTGCGCCGAGCGCTCCGCGGCCAACAACGAGGCCCGCGCGGCCGTGACCGGCCGCATCGTCGATGTCATCACGAACATCCGCAACGTGTTCCTCTTCGCCAACCAGCCTCTCGAGGATCGCGAGCTCGGGCGCTACACGGGCGAGGAGCGCGACCGGCGCATGGCGCTCTATCGCTCGGTCGTGCGGCTGCGCTGCGTGCAGTACGTGATGGATATCCTGATGTGGCTCGCCTTCGTGGGAGGCGCGCTCTATGCCTGGGTGCACCGGGTCATCGGCGCCGGTGATTTCGTCATGATCACGGCGCTTACCGGGTCGCTCCTTCAGACCGCGTACAACCTCGGCCAGCGGATACCGGAGTTCTATGAGCAGCTCGGCGCGGCGCAGGAGAGTATCGGCACCCTCATCGTGCCGGCGACGATTCAGGACCGGCCGAGCGCCTCGACCCTGGTCGTGAGACAGGGCGCGATCCACTTCGAGCGCGTTGCCTTTGCCTATGACGCCGGCAAGCGCGGACCTCGCAACGTCGTCCAGGACTTCGAGCTCTTCATTCCTCCGGGTCAGCGGCTGGGCCTCGTCGGCCCGAGCGGCGCGGGCAAGACCACTCTCATGGGGCTGTTGATGCGGATGCACGACGTGACGGCCGGCGCGATCCGCATCGACGGGCAGGACATCCGCGACGTGACGCAGGCGAGCCTGCGCGGTGCGCTCGCCCTCATCCCTCAGGACACGAGCCTCTTCCACCGGAGCCTCCTCGAGAACATCCGCTACGGCCGGCCTGGGGCGACGGACGAGGAGGTCATCAGGGCTGCGCACCGGGCGCACGCGCACGAGTTCATAGCGGAGCTCGAGCACGGCTATCACACACTGGTCGGCGAGCGTGGCATCAAGCTCTCCGGCGGCCAACGGCAGAGAATCGCCATCGCCCGGGCGATCCTTCGCGACGCGCCCATCCTGCTGCTCGATGAAGCCACGAGCGCCCTCGACAGCCACAGCGAGCACCTCATCCAGCAGGCCATGCGCGAAGCCATGGTCGGCAAGAGCGTGATCGCGATCGCGCATCGACTGAGCACCGTCATGGATATGGATCGTCTCATCGTGCTGCAGCGGGGCGTGATCGTCGCCGACGGCTCGCACGCCGAGCTTCTGCGGAGGGGAGGCTTGTATGCGGAGCTCTGGCGCAGGCAGTCAGGCGGCTTCAATCCCGTCGCCGCGCGCGAGGCAGAGGAGCTCGAGGAGGAGTTCCCGGCGGAAGGCGCCGGCGGCGGCGATCTCGTCGTCGAGCGGCAGCGTGCGCTCGCCGGTCACGAGGACAGGTCCTAGCGTTCCTGAGTGGGAATCGGCTGTCGAATCTGCCAGCCACTGGAGGCGCCGCGTTTCCAGCTGCCGCGGATAATCGCGCGGGAAGGCTTCGAGCTCCGCGCGCGACACGTCCAACCACTGCTCGCGAAACTTGGAGGGTTGGCGCATGCGCCGCAGCGTAGGCGACGATCCTCGGAGGCGTCCATCCAGTCGGGTTCGAGTGGGAGTACTGTACCGGTGGTGACAGACTACTCAAGGGTGACTCCGTCCGGGCTGAACTGACCTGTACGATGCATCAAGCTATGACTATCCGGCCACCGCGAGGAAGAACCATGAAACGGTACGAGGTGATGACAGCGATCGGGCTGGCGACGGCAGCCCTCTCTGGGTGTGGCGGGGGCGGGTACGGCGGAGGCAGTGGCGGAGGCAGTGGCGGAGGCGGATATATGAATCTGTCCTCCGCGCCGGGCGAGGCGGCGTTGGCGGCCTACGTTCAGGCAAACCACTCGGCGACGCTGCATGCGACCGACAATGCCGGTAACAGCTGGACGCTGCAATACGCCACTGCTGCGAGCGCGAATACCACGACGTTCAATGGCACGGTCAATGCGCACAGCACAGTCGATACCGTCACGCTCGACAAGAACGGAGCGCAGGTCGCGACCAACACCTCAACGAGCTACTTTCTTTTGAATCCCTACGTGCCTTTGGGGCGGGTCTCCAGCAGCGGGACACCGTACGGAGTCGTAACGAGCTCCTTCCCACTGCCCACGACGGTGACTGTGGGTGGCTCCGGGGCGTTCGACAACCTCACTTACTACCACGACTCCACACAGGCAGTCATGGATGCCGATGAGACGGGCACTTACTCCGTCGCGGCCAACAACTCCACCACTTTGCTCGTCTGCTTCAACACGGTCATCTCCAGTGTGACGGCGCAGGGCACTGCGGACGGCCTGGCCGCCGGTACCGAGATGGACTGCTACACGGTGGATGCCTCGGGCAACGCCGTCCTGTTCTCGATTACCGTGACGGCAAGTGGGGTGACGCTGAAGTTTCAGTGACGCGCGCTTGTTCAGGGGTCGGCGTGACACCGTCGCTCATGGTCGTCTTTCTGTTAACTAATGAGTCCTGACGCGACATAGTAATCAACCAGTTACATCCTTGCCGCACTCCGGCGGGACGCAGGTCGCAGAATGCTCTCCCGAAGCGCGCTTAACATCGCCGAGGAGCCACGCGGGCCGCGGTCGAATGCAGACCTCTGAACACATCCTGCTCGAGTCGGACGAACGCGAAGTGCCCGCCCTGGGCAGCGCACGCAAGACCCACGCGCAGGTCGAGGTCACGAGCCGCCTGCGCCGGTGCGTGCTGCAGCTCGAGATCATCGACTACTACTATCTCTCCATCCGCTCGCGCTCGCCGTCCGGCGAGCTGGGCTACGTCCTCGATCTCAGGTTCGTCGCCGCGCCGCCCCGCGTGGCGAGGCACGTCGCCCGGCGCTGGATCAACGCCTCCCTCGTGTTGCTCGCTCTCGCGGCGGTGATGGCCGCCTGGATCCGCTCCTCGGCGACGCCCTGGTGGCAACACGGCTGGCTTCGAGCGTGCGCCGCGGTCACCGGCATGTGGGTGCTCGCGACAGTCATCGCGGCCTACCGGACGACCGAGACGGTGCGTCTTTACAGTGCGCACGGCGCGGTGCGAGTGCTCGAATTCACGGGGGGTATGGGAACCTTCCGCGCGCTGCGGCCCTTCCTCGCCAGGCTCGTCGCGCACATCCGCCTCGCAGTGGCGGCGCGCCGGCGCACCCGCGCCGAGCACCTCCGCGACGAGATGCGCGAGCACGGCCGCCTGAGGGACGTCGGGGTGCTGTCCGCCGAGGAGTACGAAGCGGGCAAGATGCGCATCCTCGCCCACCACACTCCCGCGACGCCTGCGCGAGCGAAGCGGCCGCCCGCTCCGTGAAACCGCTCCGCCCCTAGTGATCGAGGAGGCTCCCCAGCGGCGCGACGCGCTTGAGCTCGGGAGGGCGGTCGAGGACCGGGGCACCGCGCGGATCCCGCTCCGGGGGCGGAACACCCGTGGTATCGATGTACCAGTTCGTGAGACGCCTCTCGTGCTCTGCCTGCACCGCGCGCGCGGAACTGTCGCCGAAGAGATTGTTCTCTTGCCTCGGGTCTCGCTCGCAATCGTAGAGCTCGCTCTGATCGTTGGGGCGAGCGATGTACTTGTAGCGGCGGGTGCGCACTGAGGCGCAGCGGGTGATGGTTTCGGGCTGCTCGTTCTGCAGCCGTGTCTTCGGGCCGTAGAGCCCCTCGATGATCGGCTCGAAAGCCTGGGGCTCGTAGGTGTTGTAGCCGCCTTCCGTGAAGGCGGCGCGCTGTGGATCGCCCGCCGAGCCGTGGAGCTGTGGCATGAGGCTGCGCGCGAAATGAGTATGCGTCGCCTTCGTGCCGGCGAGATCGAGACAGGTCGGCATGACATCGAAGAGCTCGACCAGCTCCGGTGACACGTGTCCCGGTGTGCCACCGGGAATGCGGGCGATGAGGGGCACGTGGGTCAGGCAGTCCTCCAGGCCCGAGGGCCACTTCTCGACCAGGCCGTAATCGCCCGCGTAGTCGCCGTGATCCGAGCACACCACCAGGGCCGTATCGCGCCAGTGTCCGGTCCGGTCCAGGGCTTCGACCAGCTCTCCGAGGAGCCAGTCGGAATAGCTCACCTGCCCGTAATACACCGCCCGCACCTTGCGGAATTCGGCATCGGTCAACTGCGTGAGCCCGCTCAACTCCCGCAGCGCCGCGTGGAAGCGGGGACGCCGGGTGAGTCCGGGAGGCGCGAGCCAGGGGATGTCGGAAGGGTGGTAGAGGTCGTAGAAATCGGCCGAGATGGTGTAGGGCGGGTGAGGCTCGAAGAGCGCGAGGAAGAGGCAGAACGGTCGCTCGGTTTGCCGCCGCTCGAGCACCTGGATGGCGAGTTGTATGACGGCGTAGTCGACCGTGCCGCGCCGATCGCCACCCGGCGGGAGCAGCATGGTGTTGGGAAACTGCGGCTTGTCGATGGCCGCGAACTCGGCGGCGGGGTTGCGGGGATTTCGCCACTCGGTGACGCTGTCGGCGAGTGTCTCCGGCGCCAGCACGTCGTTCTTGCCGAAGAGGAACACATCGTAGCCGGCCTGGCGGAGGTATCTGAACAGGTTCGGCTCGTTGGGCTTCAGGAAATAATAGAGGCTCCGATGTCCCCGGACGCTGGTCGGCCACCCTGTCGCCAGGCTGCAGCGCGAGGCGCCGCAGACCGGGAACTGGACGTGACAGCTCTCGAACCGGGTGCCCATCTTCGCGAGGCGATCGAAGTGCGGGGTCCTCACCAGGGGGTTCCCGTAGCACGCGAGCGCGTCGGCGCGGAGCTCATCGGGCACGAACAGGACGATGTTGGGGCGCGCTCGGCCGCCGGGACGCGCGTTCTGCGCCGTGCTCTCCGCGGACGCCATCCCCGAGGGCTTCAGCGACAGGGCGAGCGCCCACGAGGCCGAGGCGCCGAGCAGCTCGCGGCGCGTCCACTTTGCTCCCCTCGCACTCACCGTGAGAATCTAACCCGCCGCCCGCCGCGACGAAAGGAAATCCCCATGCACCGCTCCCGTCTCTGCGCCGTGCTGATCGACTGCAACACCCCGGACATCGACGCCGCCGCGCGCTTCTGGGGCGAGGCGCTGGGTCGCCCCGCGGACCTCCAGCACCCGGCGAGCCGCGGCAACTACCGGATGCTCGAGACCCAGGATGACGAGCCGATCGTCGAGCTGCAGCGCGTGGACCACGAGAGTCGCGTCCACATCGACATCGAGAGTGACGACATCCCGGCCGAAGTAGCGCGGCTCGAGCAGCTCGGCGCCGCCGTGGTGAGGCGCCTCGAGCGCTGGGTGGTGATGCAAGCGCCCACGGGTCAGCGCTTCTGCGTCGTGCAGGTGCAGCGTCCGGGCTTTCCGAAGAACGCGCGCCGCTGGGGCTAGCGATGCCTTATCCTCGTACGCGCAAGCGCTCGACCGAGCTCCTGGGAGCGAAACATGAGAACGTCAAGCAGCGATCTGGCAGCCCTCGCGTTGGTCCTCGCCTTTGCATTTGCGCTCTACGGGCGAGCGGCAACGGGGTCTGAATCTGACTCGCATGTGTCGCGCGCGTCGCGCCATTACTTTCTGCCGGCGACGCCGGAGAATGTGCAATGGGGCTGGTACGACCCGAACGAAAAGCCGAAGCTGGTCATCCATTCCGGTGACACGGTCTCCATCGAGACCATCTCACACTCGCTCGGACAGATAAAACCCGGGCTGGACATGGGTGGGATCGTGAAGTTGCGCAAGGAGAACGACGGCGGCGGGCCGCACTCGATCACCGGCCCCATCTACGTGTCGGAAGCGGAGCCGGGCGATACGCTCGAGGTTCGCATACTCAAGATCGTTCCCAAGCCCGACGCCTTTAATTTCAACCTGCCCGGCAGGGATTTTCCGAGCGTGGGTCTGCTGGCGCCGGAATTTCCCGAAGGCTTCGTGCGCTACTACAAGCTCGATCTGGTGAAGATGCAGACCGAGTTCAAGCCGGGAATCATGATCGACCTGAAGCCCTTTCCCGGAACGTTTGCCGTCGGGGTCGATCCGAGCGAGCCGGATGCAAAGGCCGGGCCGCCCATTCGCGACGCCAGGGGGCGCACCAGCACGCTGCGGCCCTGGAAGAACGGCTCGAACATGGATCTCAACGAGTTGCAGGCCGGATCCACCTTGTATCTGCCGGTGTTTCTCAAGGGCGGCCTGATCTGGACCGGCGATTCGCACTGCCGGCAGGGAAACGGCGAGGTGAATCTGACGGCGCTCGAATGCGCCTACAAGGAGATCGAGATCCAGCCGATCGTGCACAAGCAGGTGAAAACCGATTGGCCTTGGGCGGAAACGAAGACCGACTGGATCTTCATGGGCTACGACGAGGACCTGAATCAGGCGATGAAGATCGCCGTTGAGCAAACCGTCAACTGGCTGGCCAGCCAGGAGCTCGTGCCGATGAGTCGCGAGGAGGCGTACGCCCTCACCTCCATCGTCGGGGACTGTCGGGTCACGCAGGTCGTCGATATCCGCAAGGGAGTGCATTGCATGATTCCGAAGCGGGTTTTCGTCGGCCACGGGCGAGCGGGCCCAAAGCGAGGCTAGCGCCGCGCTTGCGCCGAAGGGTCTATCGGCTCAACCCACCGAGCAGCGCCCCGATGGGCTTTCCGAGTCCGGAGGACTCCCAGTCGTAGTGGAAGCGCACCGAGACCGGCAGGCCGTGAACCTTCTGGTTCTCGCCCAAGCGATCCGCGGGCTGGAGGTTCAGCACGACGGTCATCGGTCGGAGCCCGAACTGATCCACGAGGTCCGCGGGCATGCGCTGGGTCAGGCGCGGCGGCTCGGACACGGTCGCCAGCGTGCGCGTGCCGTCGGGGAAGTGGATGGTCGCCTGCATCCCGACCTTGAGGCGGATGCCGAACTTGGGCGAAGTGTAGGCGATCACCCGCGGGTTGTCGGTGCGCGCGAGGATCACCAGCGGCTCGCCCGGTGTGACGTATTGTCCGGGTTTGGCGGGCAGCTCGAGCACCCGGCCGCCATAGGGAGCGGAGAGGGTCATGGAGCGTTGCTGGCGCTCGATGAGATCGTGGTCGATCTCGGCGGTGTCGATTCCGGCGCGCTGGGCGGCCGCCCGGGTCTGCAGCACTCCGGCTTCCGCCTCGGTGACCAGCGACTCGGCTGCATTCAGCTCGGCGACCGTCGCCGCCCCCTGCTGAACGAGTGCCGCGATCGCGTCCCGCCGCGTCTGCTGATAGCGAAGCACCCGCTCACGGAGAAGCAGCTCCCCGCTCACCCCCTGCTGCTGCCGCCGCGCTCCCGCCGCCGCCTGCCGCTCGACGGCGTTGCGCGCCGCGGCCGCATCGAGCTCGAGGCTGTCGAGGACGACGACCGTCTTTCCCGCGGCGACCGTTTCGCCGGGGATGACGCCGAGCTGGCTGATGCGGCCCGACCGCGGTGCGCGGACCTCGTACTGCTCGAGAGCCACGGTGCCGTTCGCGGTGAGCGTGAGCCAGGATCCCACAACGCCGGTGAGGAGCAGCAGGATCGGCGACAGCACCGCAAACAGGATCAGGTACCAGGCGATCTTGTGTCCCTTGCCCTTCGTCTTGTTGTAGAGGATCTTCACTCCGTCCAGCTGGTCGGGCGGGCGCTCCCTGGATTTGAACCGCACCTGCATGGTCACTCTCCCGCGGCGAGCCGCGCGAGGCCCGGGGCATCCCGCCAGGCGTCCTCGAGCTCGAGGGTGAGGCCGGAGAAGTTGGCGGCCGCGAGCTGGGCTTCAATGCGCTCGATGCGCCGGCGGCGCTCGGATTCAGTGTAGGACCAGAGGCTCTCGTCACGACCGAGCGATTGCTCGAGGCTCAAGGCAACACTGAAGGACAGCTCCGGATGGCGCCCGAGCAGCGGCTCGGCGATCTCGACCGCGCGATCGGGGTTGGCCACGTAGACCATGAGGGTGGGAGAGATGTGGAGCCGGTGGAGGACCTCGGCGAAGCTCGAGTCCCCGACCGGCACGTCGAGATCCCGCGGATCGACGCTCAAGGCCACGGGCCAGGGGCTGGCGGCGCTTGCGGACGCGAGTGTTTCAGCAAGCCAGCCGAGCAGCGCTGGGCGCTTCTCGGCCGACGGGTCGATCTGCGCGGGCTCGAGATCGAGATGCAGGCCGTCGAAGGGCACCGACTTCAGGGCCTCGATCAAGCGCCGCAGCTCCGCGCGGCGCTCCGGCCGGATCCAGTCGGGCTCGCCGAGCAGCAGCTCGACCTTGAAGCCGTGCTCGCGGGTGTTGCGCACGGCGCGCGTGAGCGGCGACGGGTCCGCGCTCACGCGGCGCATCTGGGCGGCATCGAGCGATATCAAGAGTCGCTCGACGCCGGCAGCGTGGATGGCGCGGAACTTGCGCTCCCCGAGCTCGGTGGCGCCGTCGCTGAGCCACTCGGCCGAGTGCCACAGGTACAGCGCCCGTCCACCCGGTCGCGTCGCACCCGGCTGCGGCGGGGCGGTGCCGGCCGTCGACTGGCAGGGAGTTGTCTCGAAGCGGGCCCAATCGGCGTACCAGTAGACCAGCGCCTTGTCGGCCTCCACCAGCGACTTGGCGGCGTTGTAGCGCTGCAGACGCGCCCGCTGGAGCTGCTCGGCCACGTCGCCTTCGAGCTTCACGGCCCGGAGGTCGCGCTCGTGAACCGCGGCGTCCGCAGAGGCGAGCCGCGCCGAGGCAAACTCCGAATTCCGCCGCAGCACCGCCGCGCGGGCGATGAGCTCGCGCCGTTGTTGTTGCAGCTCCTGTCGGCGGACCTCGTACTCGAGGCGGGCGCGGGAGAGCTGCGCGGCGGCCGCGCGGGCCAGCAACCGGCGCTGTGACAGGTACTCGACCGGAACCTGGAACGACCAGCTCAAGACCGCCGATCCGCCGTGTTGCCCGGCGGGCATGTCATCGCGCGCGGTGTAGCCCAATTGAACGCTCGACTGCACGGGATAGAGCACGTTGTCGCGCGGGCTGCTTTGCCGGAGCGCAATGGCTTGCTGGAGCCCGGCGAGCTCCGGGTCCGATCCGGCCCAATCCTCGCTCGCCTCGGCACCGCGCACGCACCCGAGCGGCACGAGCGGCCGCACGGCTACGCCGCCATCGAGATCCTGACCGGTGATCTCGCGCATCAGGGAGAGCGCGACTTCCCGGTCGGCGTTGCCCGAGGCCTCGTCGCGGCGGGCGAGGGAGAACCCGGTGAGGAGCTCGAGACGGTCCCCCTCGAGCAACAGACGCTCGCGCGTGCGCAGCGCCGCGACGTGCTCGAAGGCGGGCTCGTCCTGCAGATACCCCTGCGCGAGCGCCTCGAGGCGCTGCGCCTGCCAGTAGTCGCCGTACGCTTTGCGCAGACGCACGGTCAGCTCGCGGCGCTCGAGCTGTCGGCGGGCGTCGAGCTGCAGCAGCTGCACCTTCAGCTCGGTCAACGAGTCCTGGAGCTGCAGTCGGCTGCCGAGCACGGGCATCGACAAGCCGCCGCCGGCCAGTCCCTGGCTGTAGCTCCACGAATGCGTCGGATCGATGATGTCGTGGTTGTGCGAGTAGCCGACACTGCCGAAGGCGCTCACGCCGAGGCCGATGCGGCCCGCGCTCAACGCCGCGCGCGTGGATTCATAGGCTTGCTCGGCGAGCTGCGCGGATGGGGAGAGCTCGACGCGCGTCTCGAGCTGCTCGAGCGGCGGCAGGGCGAGCGCCACGGCCGGGCCGATGAGAAGGGCCGGGAGGAGTGTGCGCATGAAGAGTGCGCGCAGGAAGGATGCGAGCGTAGTCATGCGCTCAGAACTTCGTCCGCCGCAGGACCCAGGAGGGCGCCATCGAGGACTCGAGATGCGAGTTACCGAGCAGCTCGTAGAGCGTCGCAATCGCGTTCCAGCAGCGGGTGAGGAACGTGAACCCCGGGAAGGCGAGCAGCAGCCAGGCGAGCTTCAGGTCCTGCCGGCGGCGCTCGGAATAGAGCAGCCAGTACTCCACGTACATCAATGCGGCCAGCAGGGTATAGAAGAGGTATACGAACGCGAGCACGCCGAGCGTCACGGCGGCCGGATACACGAACAGCACGTAGATCGTGTAGGAGAGCAGCACGAACGGCATCGCCAGCTGAAACATCAGCCCGGTCCAGACCAGGGCGAGGAAATTACGCAGGCCCAGGAGCCCGGGCCGGAGATGATGCCCGTACTTGCGAAGGTAGAGATAAGAGAGGTCCCCGTCCCAGCGCAGCCGCTGCTTCAGGAACCCCCGAAAGGTCTCGGGCGCGTCGGTGTGTCCCATGGCGCGCGGCTCGAAGCGGATGCGGAGGTTCGGATGCCGCGCGAAATACTTCTTGATGCGGAGCGTCAGGTCGAGATCTTCGGCCGTGCCGCTGTCCCAGCCGCCGATGCGCCGCAGGAAGTCGCGGCGGAAGATGCCGAACGCGCCGGAGATGTTGTTGACGAGATTGAAGGCATCGAGCCCCGCGCGACTCAAATGTATGGAGAGCGCGTACTCGAGGGCCTGGAGGCGCGTCACGAAGCTGCGGCGGGCGTTGCGCACGCGCAGGTTCCCCGCGACCGCGACCACATTGGAATCGGCGAAATGCCGCACGGCGTGCCGCACCATGTCGTTGTCGAAGGAGGTGTCGCCGTCGAGCGCGAGGACGATCTCGCCGCAAGCGAGCGCGAGGCCCTGGTTCAGGCTCGAGACGCGCCCGCCGCGCTGCAGCTTGGGGACGATCTCGAGGCGCCGCAGCTTCCTCGCATTGACGTAAGGCCCCAGCGCCCGCAGCGCCGCCAACGTGGCACGGTTCTGCACGGCGCCATCCACCACCGCGAGCATCTCGATCGGACCGTCGTAGAGCTGCTCGGTGAGCGAGCGGACGGTCTTTTGCACGTCCGCGCCCTCGGCGTAGCAGGTGATGATGCAGGTGACGCTCGGATGGAATCGAAGCGGGTAGCGCGCGGTGCGCCGTCCCTCGACGTAGCGGCGGACCGCGCCGAGCATCACCAGTGCCTGGATCGGCAGCTCGAACATCAGCACGAACGGAAAGAATTTGAGGGCGATGACGATCCAGTCGGATCGCCAGACCGCTTCCAGCAGCTGCCGGAGCGTGAGCCACGCGCCGGTGAGTGTGAGCATCGCGTCCATCAGCCGACGCGGCTCCGCAGGGTACCCATGATGAGCCGCGCATTGGTGCTGCCCGCACCGGCGTCGGCAGAGGTGAAGGAGGCGGTCGCGAGCTCGATGCGCAGTCCTTCCTCGGGCGCCGCCGCCGCGCCGAGCGCCGCGATGCGCTCGAGGAGCATTGCGACGCCCCCGGGCGGGGTCTGCGGCAGCAGCAACCAGCAGTACTCGTCGTCATCCCGCATGAAGAGGTCGGTGGTGCGGATGAGCTCCCGCAGGCGCTGCGCCAGCGCATCGAACATCTGTGCGAGGCGATGGCGAGGGAGCTTGGAGGCGAGCAGGTGCACGTTGGCGAACTTGAGGCACACCAGGCCGAACTGCACCTCATCGTGCCGGCGCGAGAGGTCGATCAGCCACTCGAGCGTATGGTTGAAGTACTCGGGGTGTGCGTGGCTGAACTCGTCGAGAAGCTTGAAGAGGTCGCCCACCTGGCCGGTGCGGGCGGCGAGCTCGCCCGCGGCCGACAGCTGCAGCCCGTAGTAGTTGCGCTCGGCGAGCGCGTCGGTGCCGCAGGTCTTGCGGCACTGGAGGCAGCGAGCCTTCACGTTAGGCTCCGTGAAGCGTCCCGAGCAGTCCTTGCACGCGAAGGTTTCGAGAGCTCGGTCGTAGTCGACGCCGATGTGCCTGAGCCGCACGGCGCACTTCGGGCAGGCGAGCCCCTCGTTGGTGAGGTACTCGTCCTGAGTACCGACGTGGCCGCAGGAGTAGCAATGGAGGAAATTCTGCTCGGCGGTGTCGATGCTGCCGCACTGCGGGCAGGTCTCCACGAACAGCAGCTGGCCCGCCGAGCACGACGGGCAGGTGTGCACCCGCTCGACGAGGCCCGCGGTCTCCAGCAACCCGCGGCGGCGCAGCCGCTCGAGCATGAGGAAGCTGTCCTCGCCGGAACGCCCCAACGCATCCGCCAGCGGGTAGCGGTAGATCCTCTCGTCGCGCCAATCGGCAACCGGTGTGAGAACCTGTTCGGGGCGCAGGTAGAGGAACGCGAGCAGTCGCTCGTCCCCCTCGGCCGTCTCCCGCCGGCTCAGGGATGCAGCGCGGGCGGCAATGGCCGCGGCCTCCGGGGCTGCCGCCTCCGGGGTCGAGGCGACACCGTCGCTGAGCGCATCGACCGCTTCCCCGAATGACCGGTTGAGGAAGATGGGCAGCAGGGCGAGCCGTGGAGCGCGCCGCAGGCTTTCCAGCCAGCTCGCGGCCTGCCGGGCATCGCCGGGCGTCAAAAGCACCGCATCGGGAGCGAAACCGGCCGCCAGGAGCTCGCGCACTTCGGCGTAATGGGGGCCTTCAGTCCAATGATCGGGCGCAACTGCGCCGGACTCGGCGGATGCACGCTTCGCGACCAGCGTCGAGATCGCAGGTAAAACGCGCAGTCTTACGCTCGTGGATGCGGTAGGCATGGTTCAGCAGCGTGCACTCATGAATGGCATGGTTATTGTCAAACGCACGCCCCCCGCGCCGCATGGCCGCCGTCACGGTTCTCGAGCCTTGCAGCACCGGCAAGGCAGGAAGGACGCGCTAATTCCCAACGGCGTCACGTTTTTCCGAGCGTGCCAATAGCTTGTTCTGCCGGCCAAATTCGCCCGCCGCGGCGGCTTGGATCCTCAGGCACTGCCGGTGCGGATCAGGCCATCGGCCCGGCGTTCCGGGTGCCGCTCTTGCCTTTGCGCGCCGCGGCGGGCGCCCTACACTAGAGCCGGCGGTCGATTTCCGTCGCTGCTCGCAGAAACCGAATAACGGCGGGCCCTGGGGTCACATGAGCAAGCCCTCGACCGGCGCGCTCTCGCTTGCGCTGATTCCGTTTGCGGCGATGTGCTTTTCCGTGCCGCTCTGGGATCGGATCGACCCGATGGTTCTCGGCCTGCCGTTCAACCTGTTCTGGCTCATCGCCTGGGTCGTGTTGAGCAGCCTGTGCATGTGGGGCGCGTACCGGCTGGATAGGGCACGGAACGCCGGGCGCCTCCCATGAGCGCTGCTGCCGTTAGCCTGACGACGATCGTCGCCATCGTCGCCGTTGGCACGGCGATCGGCTTTCTGGCCGGGGCTCGCCACAAGATGGACCTCGAGCAGTGGACGGTCGGCGGTCGCGGCTTTGGCGTCGTGCTCGTCTTCCTCCTGACGGCCGGCGAGGTGTACACGACCTTCGCTTTTCTCGGAGCCAGCGGCTGGGCCTACTCCCGCGGCGGCCCGACGCTCTACGTGCTGGCTTACCTCACGCTCGCGTATGTCGTCTCGTTCTTCATTCTGCCGCCGGTCTGGGAGCTCGGCCGAAAATATACGCTGCAGACGCTGTCCGACTTCTTCGGCCTGCGCTACCGCAACCGCCACCTGGCCGGATTCGTGTGCATCGTCGGTATCGTATGCTTCGTTCCATACCTGCAGCTGCAGATCACCGGTGTCGGCATCATCGTGTCGGTGGCGAGCTTCGATGCCATCCCGCGCACGACGGCCATGGCGATCGCGGTGGCGGCGCTCGTGGCCTTCGTGTTTGCGAGCGGAGTGCGGGCCGTGGCCTGGGTCAGCGTCGTGAAGGATGCGCTGATGCTGCTTGCGGCGCTCTCGATCGGCATCGGCATTCCGCTCATTCACTTCGGGGGGATCGGAGCGATGTTCGCCGCGCTCGCGCACGAGCGTCCGGCGCACCTCACCATGCCCGGCGCAACGCAGAACCTCGGGCACGCGTGGTACGTCTCCACCGTGCTGCTCACTTCGCTCGGCTTTTACATGTGGCCCCATATTTTCGGTGCGGCCTTCACGGCGAAGAGCGCCGATGCGCTCCGTCGCAACGCAGTCGTCATGCCCCTCTACACGCTCACGCTCGCCTTCATCTTCTTCGCCGGCTTCGCTACAGTCCTCCTCGTGCCGGGCCTCGCCAACGGCGATCTGGCGTTGTTGACGGTCGTGCGGCGGAGCTTCCCACCCTGGTTTCTCGGCGTCGTCGGCGGAGCCGGAGCGCTCACCGCCATGGTGCCCGCAGCCATCCTGATCCTCACCGCCGCGACGCTCTTCGCGAAGAACCTGTATCGGCCGCTCTTCGCGCCGGCCATGACGGACGATCAGGTGGCGAAGCTCGCGCGCGCAATCGTCGTGGTGCTGGGACTCGTGAGCCTCATCCTCGCCGTCTTCAGCTCGACGACGCTGGTCTCGCTCCTCCTCATGGGCTACGCGGGCGTGACCCAGTTCTTCCCGGGAGTGGTGCTCGGCCTTTATTGGCCGCGCGTGAGCACAAGAGCCGTCTTTGCTGGCATGATTGCCGGAGTCGTCACGGCCGTCGTCCTCATGCTGAGCCATCGGGATCCCTGGTTCGGCGTGAGCGCGGGCTTTCTGGCGCTGTGTCTTAACTTCCTGATCGTGGCGGTGGTGACGCTCGCTACGCCGGCGCTGAGCTCCGCTACGCAGCCGATGCAGGCATCCTATGAAGCTGATTGAATCGATCGCCGCCGAGGCCCCTTCAATCCAGGCGCTGAGGCGGGACCTTCACGCACACCCCGAGCTCGGCTTCGAGGAGCAGCGGACCTCCGATCTCATCGCCAGCACGCTCACGGGCTGGGGCATCCCCGTGCATCGGGGCCTCGGCAGGACTGGGGTCGTCGGCATCGTGAGGAACGGGAGCTCCGCGCGGGCCGTGGGTCTGCGCGCCGACATCGACGCGCTGCCCCTGACCGAGAGGAACGGCTTCGCTCACGCGAGCGTTCATCGAGGGAAGATGCACGCCTGCGGGCATGACGGGCACACCGCGATGCTGCTCGCCGCCGCGCGCTATCTCGCGCGCCAGCGCGACTTCGACGGCACCGTGTACCTCGTCTTTCAACCCGCCGAGGAGGGCGGGGGCGGCGCGCGCGAGATGATCAAGGACGGGTTGTTCGATCTCTTTCCGATGGAAGCCGTCTTCGGCATGCACAACTGGCCGGGCCTCGCGGCCGGTCAGTTTGCGCTAAAGGAAGGGCCGGTGTTCGCGTCGAGCAACGACTTCAGGATCACGATCCGTGGCCGGGGCACGCACGCAGCCATGCCGCACAACGGCATCGACCCGGTGCCGGTGGCCGCTCAGATGGTGCAGGCGTTCCAGACGATCATCTCGCGCAACAAGCGCCCGATCGACACGGGCGTCATCTCGGTCACCATGATCCGGGCCGGAGAAGCCGTCAACGTCGTGCCGGACTCGTGCGAGCTGCAGGGGACCGTCCGGACCTTCACCGTGCCCGTGCTGGATCTGATCGAGCGGCGGATGCGCGAGATTGCGCAAGCCACAGCCCAAGCCTTCGAGGCGAGCTGCGAGTTCGCGTTCCGCCGCAACTACCCGCCCACCGTGAATCACACCCGGGAGACGCTGTTCGCGCGCGAGCTCCTCGGCGGCCTCGTGGGCCCCGACAGTGTGAAGGAGTTCGAGCCCACGATGGGAGCCGAGGATTTCAGCTTCTTCCTGCTCGAGAAGCCGGGCTGCTACTTCATCATCGGCAACGGGGACGGCAGTCACCGCGCAGCCGACCACGGCGGCGGGCCGTGCATGCTGCACAACCCGAGCTACGACTTCAACGACGCGCTGATACCGCTCGGCGGCTCGATGTGGGTGAGGCTGGCTGAAAACTGGCTGAGAGCCCGCGCGCCCGACGCTTGATTCGCGGGCGACAGCGAGGCGGCAATTTCTGCCGCGTCCAGGCCAAATAGCCCCCCCAGTTGGTGAATTGTCGCGTGGGATTCAGCGCCGGGCACGCGTGCGCCTACCGTGAAGGGAGTATATGAGCAGTATCTGGCATCCATCGTTGGGCATAAACTAAGTACTTGAATGGGCGCAAACCCTTAGTTTGCCGTCGGGTATGGGTGAAAATCCGCGCATTACGCGCCGTTTCGCGTGTCAAAAGCGTCATCTCCTGGACCGATCCAACACGCCATCATCTAAGGCCCCAGAAAGACGCTCGCTGCCGGTAGGCTGGAATCAACGTCGTTGAGTCGGACACACATGCACGCGGGCTCGACAATCAGCGCATCGTCGGTCGTCGATCCCGCCGAGTGGATCGAGCGCAACGCCCGCGAGCATCCGCATCGGTTCTTCCTCAGGACTCCGACGGGGAGAGGCCTCAGCTACCAGACTCTGAGCAATGGCTCGGCGCGCCTCGCCTGCGCGCTGACGCGGCGGGGCGTGACGACGGGAGACCGGGTGGCCGCCCGGGTCGAGAAGTCCGTTGAGGCCGTGCTGCTCTACATCGCGTGCCTGCGGATGGGCGCGTTGTACGTGCCGATCAATGTGGGCGCTTCGCTCCAGGAGCTCGATTACCTTCTGCGCGACTCGAGTCCGCGCATCGCCATCGTGCCTCCGGGCGAGGCGGACGCGCTCGAGCCGATCGCGGATCGCGCCGGCGTGCAGCTCCTGGAGACGCTCGGGGCGGAGGGCGAAGGGTCGCTGTCACTGCTGGCGCGAGCCAGCGAGCCCGAGGATCCCTCGCCGGGCGCTCATCAGCCCCACTCAGTCGCAGCGCTCGTCTACACGTCCGGAACCACGGGCCGCTCCAAGGGCGCGATGTTGACTCGCGCGAATCTCGCCTCCAATGCAACCGCGCTGGCGGAAGCCTGGCGCTTCAGCGGCGAGGACGTCCTGCTGCACGTGCTGCCGCTCTTTCACGTGCATGGCCTCCTGACCGCGATCAATACCGTGCTGGCCTCGGCCTCGGGTATCCTGCTGCTGCCGAAGTTCGACAGCGCCGAGGTGCTGCAGCACTTCAAGGAGGCCACGGTCTTCATGGGCGTGCCCACGCACTACACGCGGTTGCTGCACGAGGCAGGGCTCAATCCCGAAGCGACGGCGCAGGTTCGGCTGTTCGTGTCGGGCTCGGCGCCGCTTCCGATCGAGACTCACCAGGAGTTCTTCCGGCGCACCGGTCACGTGATCCTCGAGCGCTACGGCATGACCGAGACCCTGATGAACACGTCGAATCCTTACGATGGCCCGCGGGTGCCGGGCTCGGTAGGGCCGCCGCTGCCGGGGATCGGCATCCGCGTGTCGAATCCCGAAACCGGGGCTGTGGAGCGCAAGCCCGACGTGATCGGTACGCTCGAGGTGAGCGGACCCAATGTCTTTGCGGGCTACTGGCGGGATCCCGGCAAGACCGCCGGAGAATTCACCGCGGACGGCTGGTTCAAGACCGGAGATCTCGGACGCATCGATCGCGACGGCTACGTCCACATCGTCGGTCGGGCCAAGGATCTGGTCATCAGCGGCGGGTGCAATGTCTATCCGAGGGAAGTGGAGCTCGAGCTCGATGCGCTGCCCGGGGTGCTGGAGAGCGCGGTGTTCGGCGTGCCGCATCCGGACTTTGGCGAGGGAGTGACCGCCGCGGTCGTGCCGAAGTCCGGAGCCTCGCTCTCGGAGGACGCGATCATCGAGGCTCTCGGCGCACGGCTCGCGCACTACAAGCTGCCGCAGCGCGTGCTCGTCGTTGCCGAGCTGCCCCGAAACGCCATGGGCAAGGTGCAGAAAAGCGCATTGCGGGAGCGGCATGGCGGGCTCTACCTGAGTTGATGGGATGCGGCGGCGGCGCCGGCCGGGCGGGCCGGCCGGATCGGGCGATGGAGGGAGATCATGTGCGATGAGGACCTGGTCGAGGATGTCGTTTCCTACCGCCTGAGGTCAGGCGAGCTGTCGCGGCGGCACTTCGGGGCGCTGAGTCTCGGCGTCGGCCTCGTGTCGCTCCTGCCACGGGTTGCAGGCGGGGCCGGCGCGGACGTCGCGGAATCGGATGTGGACATCAAGACACCCGATGGCCCGGCGGACGCTTACTTCGTGCATCCCTCGAAGGGCGCGCATCCCGGGGTCTTGATGTGGCCCGATATCTTCGGGCTGCGTCCGGCATTCCGTCAGATGAGCAGGAGACTCGCCGAGTCCGGCTACTCGGTGTTGGTCGTGAATCCCTTCTACCGCTCGAAGCGAGCCCCCACCGCGCCCGAGAACGCCGATTTCGAGGATCCCGCGACTCGCGACGCTCTCATGGCGCTCGGCAAGCCGCTGACGCCGGACCGGGTCGTCATCGACGCGACGGCGTTCGTCGCCTGGCTCGACGGCCAGCCATCGGTCGACCGGAAGCGCAGGATGGCTGCCGTGGGCTACTGCATGAGCGGGCCGTTCACGATGCGCGCGGCCGCAGCGCTTCCCGATCGCATCGGAGCGGGCGCCTCCTTTCACGGCGGGGGGCTCGTGACCGACAAGCCCGACAGCCCGCATCTGCTCGTGCCGAAGATGAAGGCGCGCTATCTCATCGCCATCGCCGAGAGCGACGACCAGCGCCAGCCCGAAGCGAAGACGGTTCTTCGCGAAGCGTTCGCGAAAGCGAAGCTCCCCGCCGAGATCGAGGTCTATCCCGGCACCATCCACGGCTGGTGCCCGATCGATGCGCGGGTCTACAACCGCGAGCAGGCGGAGAAGGCCTGGAGCCGGATGCTCGCGTTGTTCGGCACCGCGCTCGCGTAGCAAGGCACTGCGGGCCGAAGCTCGCCTTAGGGGGCGTGAGCCCGTGCTACCGGAGCACGTCGGCGATCGGCGCGGCGGCCTCGGGCACCGCCTGCCGGTAGTCCTTGCCGAGGAGCGCCGCGACGGTCGCCGCAATCTGGGCCTGCGTGACGGGCGCAGTGTGCATACGCTCCCCGAGCGGTGGCGTGTCGGGCCCGAGCACCGCGATCCAGATGTTCTCCGAGCCTTTCTGCTTGACGCCGTGCTCTTTCCATTCGACCGGTCCGCTGCCGCGCCCGTGATCGGCCGTGATGATGAAGGTGGTCCGGTCGCGATACGCCGGCAGCGCCTGCATGGCGTTCCAGAGCTCTGCGACGAATTGATCGAAGAGGTGCGCGCTGTGCAGCAGCTGATCGTAGCGGCCGACGTGCCCCCAGAGGTCGGTCTCGCCGTAGCCGACGAAGAGGACGCGCGCCTGCTGGGCCGGGAGGGAGTCGAGGAGCGGCACCTGCAGGAACGCGTTGTAGACGTCGCCGTCCTCGAGGGGAGTGGTGGACCGGTACAGGCGGTTGAGCAGCTCCTCGCGCGCGCTCGTCGTGCCCCGATACGGCGGATCCCAACCCGCCTGCACCGGAAGGTGGCTCCGACCCACGTTGAAGATGTCCTTGAACGCCCCCCAGGTGGCATATACCGCGACGTGCCCGTGAAGCTCCGGCAGGCCGTTCAGCCACTCGAATACGGTGAGGTTGGGATTCGGGCCGAATTCGTTCGAGTTGATGCGCGCGTCCGGGTGCCCGGTGAGCATCTCGTTGTAGCCGGGATAGGAGAAGGCCAGGCCGTTGGTGACGCGGGCGATGCTGCCCTGGGTCTGATTGCCGAAAATCTGGCCGCGCACGGCGACCGTGCCCCAGAGGAACGGGAACAGGGCCTTGCGCCGCTCGGCCGGGTCGGCGCGCCAGAACTCGCGCCGCAGCTCCTGCTCCTTCTCCCAGATGCCGCCGTTCTTCTCGTTCAAGAGCTCGGGGTCCGCTCCGGTGAAGATCTCCTGCCAGCGCAGCCCGTCGCTCACGATGAGCACGACGGTGCGCGTCTTGAGCACGCCGGACATCTCGGCCGGCAGGGCCGGTCCGGATGCGATGAGCGCCAACACGAGGACGCACCGAAGGGATCGGGTGATCGTCGACGACAGCATCTTTGGCTCCTGTTTCGGCGAGGACCGTAATACTACAGGGGGCGCGGTCGCGCGCCGCGCGGTGCGCATCCCGTCAAGTGCTTGCGGCCGCACCCGTCGCGACCGCGCGGCGGGTCGGGTCGACCAGCAGCCACGCCGCGGCACTCGCGACCGCGAAGGCGGTCCCGATCAGGAAGGCCGTGGACCAGTGGTGATGGCCCGAGAGGTAGGCCACGATCGGGGTGGCGATCAGCCCGCCGACGTTTCCGCCGGTGTTGAGCAGCCCCGATGCCGCCATGGAATCGGCGCGGCCGACATGCATGATCGCCGCCCAGAAGGGACCTTCGTTGAGCTCGACGCACGCGAAGCACAGCGCGAGCGCGGCGACCGCGAGGTAGGGGTTCGTCGCGTCCACCGCCACGAACTCGAGGAGGCCCGCGGCCGGGAGCGACACGAGCGGCAGGATCCTGAGGCCCGTGCGCACGCCGTAGCGCTTGCCGAGGAAGCTCGCGAGCGCGCCGCCCACTCCTGCGCCGATGGCGGCCGCGAGCGGCGGCGTGCTCGCCAGCCATCCGCTCTCGAGCACGGTGAAGTGCCGCTCCTGCACGAGATAGAGGAAGCACCAGTTGGCGAGCAGGTAGAACACGTAGTTCATGCACACGTACGAGACCGTGAGCGTCAGCACGTCGCGATCCTTCATGAGCTCCCACACGCGGGACCAGGAAATCGACGCGTCGGGGCGCGCCGGCGGCTCGGGCCCGAGCTCCGCGAGCTCCTCGGCGGTCACCGCCGGGTGCTCGGCGGGGCTGTTCCGGCCGTACGTTGCCCACCAGGCAACGAGCACGAGCGCCGGCAGCGTCGTCCAGGCGAGCGCCCGCTGCCAGTCGAAGGCGGACATGAGCCAGGCGATCAGCGGCGGCGTGAGGGAGGCTCCGAGGCCGAGGCCCATGCTCTGCAGGCCCTGCACCAGAGCCCACCGATCGGGCGTGAACCAGGCCTCGAACACTCCCGTGGACACGGGAAAGATCGGCCCCTGGGATGCGCCGAGGAGGAACTGCGCCGCGAGCAGCACTCCAAAGAGCGCCGCGCCCTTGAGGAAGAGCGGTGCGACCGGGGTCGCCAGGCAGGCGGCGAAGCCGATGAGCCCGAGGACGACGAACATCCGGCGCGCCCCGAGACGCTGGCCGATCACCCCGCCCGGGAACTGCATCGCGGTGTAACCGATGAGGAGCGCGGTCTCGAGCCAGCCGATCTGCATCTGAGTGAGACCGAGATCCGACATCATGCGGTAGCCGGCCACCGTGATGCCTCGCTGCTGCACGTAGGCGATGAAGCCGAAGCCGAAAAGGAAGAGAAATATCTTCCAGCGAACGCGGATGCGCTGCGGGGAGGACGAGGACGCTGCCGCGGGCGGCGGGCTCCTCACGAGTCGACCGCGTCCCCGATCCGCTCCAGGACGTAGCGGCGGATGTCGAGATTGAAGTCTTCCATGGGCGCGTAGAAGCCGCGCTCGTGCACGCGCGCGCTGATTCCCTGCTGCACCGCCTCGCAGATCGCCCAGTCTTGGGCGTTGACGAGATCCCAGAATTCCGTGGTGTCGCTCGGGTCGAAGTCGGGCTTGTCGATCTCGAAGGGCTCGAAGAGGAAATGACAGGTGATGTCGGTGCGCGCCGCGCCGCGCGGCTCGAGGATGAACGCCGCCACGTGCTCGCAGGCGAGGCTCACGAACAGATTCGGGAACACCAGCTCGCCCTTGTGGCGCACCCGCTCATCCTCGTTCAGCGTCGGGAAGGGGCGCCGGCGCGACCTGCCGGATTTCGTGAAGGTGTAGGCGCCGTCCCGATGCGGGATGCCGCGCAGCCAGTCGAGATTGCCGCCGCCGCGCTCGCGGAACGCCGGCACTAGCGCGCAGAGCTCCGGGTGCACGCCCCCGCAGTGATAGCACTCGTTGTAGTTCTCGCAGAGCACCTTCCAGTTCGCGCCCACCTGGTAGCGGATCGTGTGACCGATCCGAAGCTCGCTCAGGGGGTAGTGCGCGAGTCGTTTGGGCATCGCGCCGAGCTGCTCTCCGAGCGATCCGCCCTTCCCGGGGCTCAGGTTCACGAACACGAAGCCGCCCCAGCACTCGACACCCACCGGATACAGGCTGAACAGGCTCTTGTCGAACTCCGGCTCGCTCATCAGCCAGGGCGCGGCGATCAGGCGGCCGTTCAAGTCGTAGGTCCACTGGTGATAGGGGCAGGTGATGCGGCCGCCCGAGATGCCGCCGGGGAGCTGCCGCGCCACGGGCGATTCCGCCGCCGCGCCCGAAGCGGGCGCAGCCGCCGCGCGGCACAGTCGCGCGCCGCGATGGCGACAGACGTTGTAGAAGCCGCGCAGCTCCCCCTCGCGATTGCGCAAGAGGATGATGCTCTCGCCGAGGACATCGAGAACGCGGAATGCTCCGGGCCCGGCGAGCTCCTCCTCGCGGCCGGCACAGACCCACTCCCGGCAGAAGATCCGCTCCTTCTCCACCGCCAGCACGCTCTCGGAGCGATACCAGGTCGAGGGGAGCGTCGCTTCCATGCCGGCAACCCGCGGCGGGAGCCCGGAGGTGCTCACGTGAGTCTCTCCAGATCCCCGCGCGCGGCGCGTGAGGCGGCCGCGGGCGTCGTGTGCCGCGCGAGCGGCGCATCGCGCCGAAACCCGAGCGTCGCCGGGTCGGCATCGAGCTCCCGCGCATAGCGGTGGCCGCTGTACACGGCGTGCACGATCGCCCCGGGTGCCAGCGCGTCCCCGATCCGGGTGACCGAGCGGATGCCCGCCGCGGTGAGCTCTTCAGGCTGCGCGGCGAGCGACTGGTGGAGCGCATCGCTGGCGAAGCGCGCGCCGACGATGACGAGCGACCGGCACGGAATCCGTGTCGTCGTGTCCGTGAACTGGCCGGTGAGCGTCAGCTCGCCCGGCGCGAATGCCGTCACGCGCGACAGCGTGTGCAGCGCGACACCGGCCGAGAACAGCGCCCGATGGATCTGCGGCTGCTCGTTGCTCATGATGGCCCACGCCGAGGCGTGCCCGGCGGGCGTCACGTAGGCGACGCGCTGCCCGGACCTCGCCAGGTGCTCGGCGAGGACGCTCCCCATGTAGTAGTTGTCGAAGTCGTAGACGGCGACCGGTCCTTCGATCCGCGCGCCCTCGGCGACGTCGTCGGGCGTGAAGATGCCGGGGCCCTCGAGCCTGCCCGCCGGGATCTCGAGCGCCGAGTACAGGAGGCGTGCCCAACGCGCGCCCGTGGCGATGACCACGTGGGTGTTACCGAGCTCCAGGATCTCCTCGGCGGTGAGGCGATTGCCGCGATAGATGCTGACGTTCGGCAGCCGCTCGAGCTGGGCGCGGCGCCAGTCGAGGACGCGGCCCCAGGCGGCCAGCCCCGGGAGGCGCGTCTCGAAGCGCAGCCGCCCGCCGATCTCGTCCGCCGCCTCCGCCACGCTCACCTCGTAGCCCCGCCGGCCGAGCGACAGCGCGCACTCGAGGCCCGCGGGACCTGCGCCGACCACGAGGATCGAGCTCGTGCTCCCCGCCTCGGGGATGCGCTCGGGATGCCAGCCGCGGCGCCACTCTTCTCCGATGGTCGGATTCTGGGTGCATCGCACGGGCACCGAATCGTGCCAGCTCGAGATGCAGATGTTGCAGCCGATGCACTCGCGGATGTCCTGCTCGCGTCCCTCGTCGATCTTGCGCGGCAGGAACGGGTCGGCGATCGAGGGCCGCGCGGCGCCGATGAGATCGAGCACGCCGCGCCGGATCTGACCCACCATGGCGTCGGGGGAGGTGAAGCGGCCGACGCCGACCACGGGCTTGCGGGTGAGCTTCTTCACGAACTCGACGATCGGCTCGTGGCTCCCCTCGGGCGAGAATCGCGACGGGGCACAGTCGGTCGGCGAGGAGTCGAGCTTGACGTCCCAGAGGTCCGGCAGATCCGCGAGAAGCCCGACTAGCTCGTGGGCTTCGGACGGGGCGACTTCGCTCGGCCTCGCGCGCAGCTCCTCGAGGCTGATGCGCAGCGCCACCGCGCACCGCTCGCCGACCGCCTCCCGCGTGACCTCGAGGAGCTCGCGCACGATCCGCACCCGATTGCGGAGACTTCCGCCATAGGCGTCGGTGCGCTGATTCCACTCCGGCAGCAGGAATTCGTAGGGCAGATAGCCCATGCCGGCGTAGACGTACACGATGTCGAATCCGGCGCGGCGCGCCCGGCGCGCCGCCTCCGCCTGCCAGCGCAGGAGCGCCGCGATGTCGTGCGCGTCCATCGCCCGCGGCCGCTGGTTACCCATGAAATTCACGTGCGTCGCCATCCACGAGGTCCCGGAGGGCGAGAGCGGCGCCGTGCGGCTCACGCGGTTCATGACCGAGCCGCCGCCGTGCCAGAGCTCGATGCCCGCGAGCGCGCCGTGCCGGTGCACCGCCTCGGTCACGAGCGCGTGCGAGCGGACGTCGTCCTCGTCCCAGAGCGTCGCAAACGGCAGCGGCGCATCGTCAGAGCTCGGGTGAATCGAGACGTAGCCCGTGCACACGACGCCCCAGCCGCCTTCGGCCTTGGTCTCGCGAAACTTCGCCCGCATGTGCGGCATGGAGTTGGTCATGCCGGCGGCATGCGGGACCGCGTAGAAGCGGTTGCGCGCGGTGACCGGCCCGATCCTCACGGGCTCGAACAGGATGTCGTAACGCGGATTGCGGACCATGCTCGAAAGTCTGCCCGCAGTTGAGCGAATGTTCAATAAGATATACTTGCGCGCACCAAGAATTTTCAACGCGCGTGCAACCGCCGGAAGGCATTCATGTACGACAAGCCGCTCGCATTGCTCGGTCTGCTTGCGCTGGCCGCCCCGGCGCTCTCGTCGGGTCACTCGGCCGCTCCCGACACCCCGGAGCCGGGCTCGGTCGAGGAGATCGCGCGGGCGACGACCGAGACGCGGTTTCTGTCGCCCTGGGTCGCGTATCTGCCGGCCTCCGCCACCGTGGTCTCGCCGCGTGCATACCTCCACCGGATTCCGGGGGCGGCGGGGGAGCTCGTCAACTCGGCGACGACTTACGCCTATTGCCGCGCGCTCGCGGAGAGCTCGCCCCGGGTGCGGCTCTTCACCATCGGGCGCTCGGAGGAGGGTCGCGAGATCGTGATGCTCGCGATCGCGGACGAGGCGGGGATCGCCGACCTCGAGCGCCTCAAGGCCGCGACCGCGGCGCTCGCCGATCCGCGCCGCACGGACGCGGCAGCTGCCCGGCAGATCGTGGCCAACGCCCGCCCGATCTACTACTTCAACGCGGCGCTGCACTCGGATGAGACCGGCTCGACCGAGTCGGTGCTCGAGCTCGCGTACCGGCTCGCGGTCTCCGAGCAGCCGATGATCCGCCGCATCCGCGAGAGTCTCGTGGTGCTGATCAACCCGGTGTCGAATCCCGACGGCCGCGACAAGCAGGTCGAGTGGTTCTACCGCTTCCTCAAGGGCAAGACCGATCTCGCGACTCTGCCGCGGCAGGCGCCCCCCTACTGGTCGAAGTACGCCTTCGTCGACATCAACCGCGACGCGCACCAGCAGGTCCACGAGACCACCCGCGCGGTGTTTCACATGTTCCGCGAGTGGCACCCGCAGGTGATCCACGACCTGCACGAGAGCATCGCGCTGCTTGTCACCTGGAACGGCACCGGCCCGATCAACGAGCACGTCGATCCGCTCACCTACGCCGAGCGGCTCGAGCTCAGCTTCCATGAGGTGCAGACGCTGACCGCGCTCGGCATGCCCGGGGTGTGGACCTGGAATTTCGGCGACGACTTCGCGCACCTGTACCTCGATGCGATCGCGACCAACCACAACGCCGACGGCCGCGGTTACGAGACCTTCGGCAACGGCACCGCCGAGACGCTCGTCCCCGAGCAGCCCGAGAACGACACCAGCGTCGAGTGGTATCGGCCGCTGCCGCCGCCGGCGCAGAAGAGCTTCACCTGGTCGGCGCGCGACAACGTGAACTACAACGAGACCGCGATGCTCGCGGCGCTGGATGACACCGCGCAGCAGTCGAAGCGGCTGCTCGAGAATTACTACCTGAAGGCGGTGCACTCCTACCGCCGCGGCCTCGAGCAGTCGCCCTATGCGTTCCTGATTCCCGACCGCCAGGGGGATCCCGCGCGCGTGGCGCAGCTCGTGGCGCGGCTCCTCGCGCAGGGCATCGAGGTGCACCGGGCCGCGACCGACCTGACGCTCAAGGAAGGGAGCTTTGCCGCCGGAACCTACGTCGTGCGGCTCGACCAGCCGTATCGCGACTACGCGCTGGATCTCCTGAGCGCCCAGAGCTATCCGAAGGAGGGCGGGGAGGCTTACGACGATGTCTCCTGGGAGCTCCCGGCTCACTACCACCTCGCGGCGATTGCGACCGCGGACCCCGCGGTGCGTGGGGCGCAGCTCACCGCTCTCGGCGAGGCGCCCCGGCCTCGTGGGCAGGTGTTGGGCGAGGGGCCGGTTTACCTTCTCGCCGACACGGGGCAGGAGGGGCTGCTCGAGGCCCGCTACCGGCTCGCCCGGTTCAAGGTGGGCATCGCCGAGCGCACGTTCACCGCGAACGGCAGCCCTTATCCCGCCGGATCGTGGATCCTCGCTCCGCAGCCGGGCCTCGCGGCGGCGCTCTCGGAGACGGCGGAGACTCTCGGGCTCGACTTCGCGAGCACACGCTCGGCGCCCGAGGTCGCAAGCCACGCCGCGCCCGCACCAAGACTCGGGCTGTGGGTGCCTTGGGCCGATACCGACACCATCGGGTGGGCGCGCTACACGCTCGACCAGCGGCACATTCCTTATATCTACGTGCGCGACGAGGACATCCGCGCCGGCAGGCTCCGCGATAAGTACGACGTTCTGCTCTACGGGCACGTCGATCTCGAGCTCGCCGAGCAGATTCAGGGCATCCCGAGGGCCTGGGGCCCCATGCCCTTCAAGAAGACCCGCGCCACGCCGAGTCTCGGCACTCCGGCCGAATCCGACGACATCACCGGCGGCATCGGCTGGAGCGGCGTCGCCGAGCTGCAGCGCTTCGTCGATTCCGGGGGTGTGCTGATCACGCTCGGCAACGGCTCGATGCTGCCGCTCGAGAGCGGCATCGTGCGCGGCGTGCGCCGGGAGTCCGGGGGCGTCCCGCGCAGCGCTCAGGGAGGCGGGGTGGCGGCGGCGGCGGCCTCCCAGTCCTCCGTCACCCGCACCCCCGGGGCGCACGTGCGCGTGTCATTCGCGCGGCCCGATCACCCGATCGCGTACGGCTATGGGGCGCGCACCTATGTCTTCCGCCAGAACTTCGCGCGCTATTCCATCCCGCGCCGGTGGTTGCGCATGGCGTACTGCACGACCTGTCTCGACGGACCGCTGGACATGAGCGCCGTGGTGCTCGAGTGGGGCGATCGGGAGGGAGCGCCGCTCGTCGTGAGCGGGCAGGCATGGGGCGAGGAGAACCTGATCGGACACCCGGCGATCCTTGATCTGCGCTCGGGCGCCGGTCACGTCATCGCCTTCAACTTCAACCCGCTGCATCGGGATCTCAATCGCGGCGACCAGCGGATGCTCTGGAACGCGATCATCAACTGGCGCGCGATCCTCGCGGCGCACTGAGCCGCCGCGGCGCCGCGCGCGTCGCTCGCCGCGCGCGTCACATGGCAAACTAGGCCGGGCGCGCGAAGCGCGTGATCAGGCCGGCGTAGGACTCGAGCGGCGCGGTGCGCAGATCCGCGACCTTTCCTTCATCGTCCCAGCGCCGCACCTGGACGGCCTCGCTGAAGTAGCGCTCGCGCTCGAACCGCGCCACTCCCGCTGCCGCCATCGGGCCGCCCTGCAACTTCAGCGTGTGCACCGAAGCCGGGCTCAGCTTTGCGAGATAGTTGGGATCGGTGGCGCAGAGGTAGCGCTTGGCGGCGACGTGCAGGCGCACCGGCTCGGAGATCTCCAGAGCGAAGCGCTCGGCCAGCCAGCGCGCGCCGAGGGTCTCGTGATGCGCATCCGCGGTCCAGTCGGCGATGTCGGCCGGCAGCCGCTCGAGCAGGTGGCCGATGTCGTGCAGGAGCGCCGCGAGCACCAGCGCCTCGGGCGCGCTGGCCTCTCGGGCGAAGTGCGCGGTCTGCAGCGCGTGCTCGGTCATCGACACGCGCTCGCCGAAGTACGCGCCCGGGCCGTGCGCCGCGTAGATCGTGAGGATCTCCGCCGTGACGTCTCTAGCCACGAGTCGTCTCCGCCGCGGCCGTGGCGACTGCGGCCCGCGTGTGGGCCGCTCGGGTGTTGAGCCCGAGCAGGACGCCGGCGCACACCGCCGCCACCGCGCTCACCGCCGCAAGGCTCACGAACACCCCCTGCCAGCCGTACGCCACCGCGACCCGCGCGACACTGTCTCCGGCGAGCACTCCGCCGAGGTAGCCGATGCCGTCGATGATTCCCGAGGAGGCGGCGCTCGCCTGCTTGCCGCCGAAATCGAGCGCGAAAGCGCCTCCAAGGTAGGAGTAGGGACCGAGCAGGCAGAAGGCCACGACCCCGATCAGCGTCACGGCCAGGGGCGATGTGGAAGCGCCCGGGCGCACCGACATGAGCACCACCAGCGCGGCGGCGGTGGCCGCGAGCCCGAGGAACATGAGGAGCGCGCGGCCGTTGAGGCCGAGGCGGTCGCTCGCCCAGCCCGCGAGCAGCACCGAAGCGACGCCCACGCCCGGGAATATCGCGCTGACGCCGGCAGACTCGCTCACGCTGTATCCGAGATGGTCGCGCAGATACATCGGTGTCCAGGTGTTGAAGGTCTCGCGGATTATCGTGCACGCGAAAGACAGCGCACAAACGAGGATGAACGCGCGGCTGCGCAGCAACGGCAGGAGCAGCGCACCCGCGCTCGCCGGCCGCGATTCCGAGGCGGCAAACAGGTTGAGGGGGTTAGGCGTCGCCTCCGGGTGCCCCTCGGCGGCGCGCGACTCGCGCAGGAACAGAAGGCTCGCAACCAGCCAGACTGCCGCGACGATCGCGGCGAACACGAACAGCGACCGCCAGCCGTAGCCGCGCTCGATCAGCATCCCCATCTGCTGCCGCGCGGCGGCATCGCCCACGAGATAGCTGATGCTCAGGATGCCGATGATCGACCCGTAGGAGGAATAGTCGAACCACTTGGAGGACACCTTGATGAGACCGGCCCAGCCGACCGATTGCGTCAGGCGATTCCCGACCCACGCCAGCGTGAACACCGGCACGCCGCCGCCCGCAGCGAAGCACAGCGTGAAGAGCATCGCGCCCCCGACGCCGATGAGGAAGTTGCGCCGGCCGCCCCAGTAGTCACCGAGGCCGGTCAGGAAGAGCTTGCCAAGCGCGTAGGCGAGGACGCCGAGGGAGGTCATCGAGCCGATTCGCACCAGCGCTTCGCCGTGGCCGACTCCGTATCGGCCGAGCTCCTCGACGAGAAGCGGCGTGGCGACCGACAGATCCGCCCGACAGTAATAACAGGCCGCATAGCCGCCGAAGAGCAGCACGATGGTCTTGAGCTGCCCATAGCGCAGCGATCGCACCGGCGTCGCGAGCGCGGCGGTCCTCGATGTGATCATCGTTCCTCGCACCGGGCGGCGTTAAGCCTTGCGCAGCACGTCGCGCAGCACGAGCGCGTGATTGCGCCGCGGGTCGCGCGCCGCGTAGAGGAGCGTCAGGCGCTGCTGCCGGGCGCGCTGGCGCAGAGCCTCGAGCATCGGCGCCTGAGCGCGGAGCTCCGCGCGATAGCGCCGGACGAACTGCGTCCAGCGCCGGGGGTCCTCGTGGAACCACTTACGCAGCTCCGTGCTCGGCGCGAGGTCGATGAGCCAGTTATCGAGCGCGGCGCGCGGCCGGCTGATTCCGCGCGGCCACAGCCGGTCGATGAGCGCCCGATAGCCGTCCGCGGGATCGGGCGGCTCGTGGATGCGCTTGACCTGAATATCGCCGCGCCCGGCTCGCGGCACAGGCTCGAGCTCGTGCGCGTAGCAGGCGGGCGAGCTGTGAGCGCGCGGTGCTTTCGCACGCCGGGCAGGCACTCGAGACTCCTCGAAGCAAGAGCTGAGGATGGCGAGTATAGCCCTGGCTCTGCCGCGAACTCGCGGGTTGGGGCCTGCGGCAACGCGTTCTGTGGAGTCGCGACGCGCGAGGGTTCAGACTAAGCCGCTATGACCACCGTCGGCCGCCAGCTGCGCGACAACGCCGTGGCGCTCATAAGCCTGGTGGTGGCGCTCGGTAGTCTCGGATATAACACCTGGCGCAACGAGCGCACCGAGCACAACCGGAACGTCCGCGCCGCGGCCTTTGAGCTGCTCATGAGGCTCGCCGACCTCAAGCGTGTCGTGTTCCTCGCGCAGTACGACCGGGACCAGGCGGGCGGCAATCCCCGCACCGGCTGGACCTACGTGCTGGAGATTCAAGACCTCTCGAAGCTGGCGCCTGCGCCGGTGCCGGCGCAGGCCGAGCGGCTGCAGCAGGTGTGGGGGGGGAATTGGGAAGGCTTGGGTAAGGACGACCAGACCGCCGTCGAGCGCATCGACGGCGCGATCGACACGTTGCGCGACTCCACGCTCGGGACGCTGCGGTCACTGCGCTGAGGATCGATCGCTCGCCGGCCTCTTGACAGCCGCACGGCGCCGGATGTAAAACACTCTCCGGTTATATAACCATATGGTTTTATACGCGTGACGGCCAACCGCCTCGACCAGACCTTCGCCGCGCTCGCCGACCCGACGCGCCGCGCGATCCTCGCCCGCCTCGCCGGCGGGGAGGCGGGGGTGATGGAGCTCGCGAAGCCCTTCCGCATGAGCCAGCCGGCGATCTCGAAGCATCTGAAGGTGCTCGAGCGTGCCGGGCTCATCGTCCGCAGCCGCCGGGCGCAGTCGCGGCCTTGCCGGCTCGAGGCGCGGCCGCTGCGGGAGGTGGCGGACTGGACCGAGCGCTATCGGCGCTACTGGGAGAGGAGCTTCGAGCGCCTCGATGCCTACCTCGCCAGGTTGCAACGCAAGGAGAGAAGAGATGGCCGCAAGAGCCCAAGATAGCGCCGCCGCGCCCGTCGCGGAGCGCGAGCTGACGATCCGCCGCACGTTCGACGCGCCGCGCGGGCTCGTGTTCCGCGCCTGGACCGAGCCGCAGCACCTCGCGCAGTGGTCGTGCCCGCGCGGCTTCACCATGATCGAGAACCGGGGTGAGCTGCGCGTGGGCGGCGCGTTCTTCGCCTGGATGCGCTCGCCGCAGGGCGAGGATCACCGCATGCGCGGCGTGTACCGCGAGATCGTGCCGCCCGAGCGATTGGTGTTCACGCACGCCTGGCTCGATGCCGGCGGCGGACCCGGCCCGGAGACGCTCGTGACCGTGACGTTGAGGGAGCGCGACGGTCGCACCGAGATGACGTTCCACCAGGGAGTCTTCGAGTCGGTCGCCTCGCGCGACGGACACGAAGGGGGGTGGAACAGCTGCTTCGAGCTTCTCGCGGAGCTGCTCGCCACGCTGCCGCGTGACGGGGCTGCCTAATGCAAGCGGCGCGGGCGGGGCACGGGCCGCCAGGTCCGAAAATGGCTACTCGTGTCGCCGCCCTCGCGCTATGTTGGGCGCCATGGAGAGCATTTCGGGACTCGACCCGGAGGCGCTGAACCGCGCCCGCATCAGCCGCGATCCCCGCTTCGACGGCAAGTTTTACATCGCCGTGACCTCGACCGGCATCTACTGCCGGCCGATCTGTCCCTCGCGCTACGCCAAGCGCTCCAACGTGCGCTTCTTCGGCACCCCCGCGGCCGCCGAGGCGGCGGGATTCAGGCCATGCCTGCGCTGTCGCCCGGAGGCCGCGCCCGGCACACCCGCTTGGCTCGGGACCGCTGCGGTGGTGCGCCGCGCGCTGCGGCTGATCAACGACGGCGCGCTCGATGAAGATTCGGTCGAGACGCTCGCGGGGCGGCTCGGGATCGGCGCGCGCCACCTGGTGCGACTGTTCGCCCGCCACGTGGGCGCCTCCCCGATCGCGGTCGCGCAGACGCGCCGCCTGCATTTCGCGGTGTGCCTGCTGATCGAGACCCGCCTGCCGATCACGCAGATCGCGATGGCGGCCGGTTTCGGCAGCTGCCGCCGTTTCAACGACGCGTTCCGCCGCGCCTACCGCCGGACGCCGCGCGAGCTTCGCGGGGCGGGCCGCCGCGGCGGCGTTGGCGGCCGCGCGGAGGAGGTGGTACTCAAGCTCGCGTACCGGCCGCCGTACGACTGGACCCACGTGCGCGACTTCCTGGCGGCGCGCGCGATCCCCGGTGTCGAGCGGGTCGATGAGCGCGGCTATGCGCGCACCGTGGCTTGCGAGGGCGGGCACGCGCTCATCTGTGTCCGCGCACTCTCGGGCGAGGACGCGCTCGAGCTGCGGGTGACGGGTGCGCCGCCGGCCTCGCTCCTGCAGCTCGCCTCGGTGGCGCGCCGCGCGTTCGATCTGGCTGCGGACCCCGCCCGCATCGGCGTCGAGCTCGCCACCGACCCGCTGATCGGACCGCTGGTACGCGAACGGCCGGGGCTGCGCATTCCGGGCGCGTGGGATGTGTTCGAGTGCGCAGTGCGCGCCGTGCTCGGCCAGCAGGTGAGCGTCGCGGCCGGCTGCACGCTCGCGCGACGACTCGTCGAGAGAGCGGGAAGGGCGATCGCCGGCGGGACGGATGGCCTGACACTCCTTTTTCCCGGACCCGCGAATCTCGCGGGCGCGAATCTCGAGGGCCTCGGCATCACTGGGGCGCGCCAGGCCACGCTGCGCGCGCTCGCCCGCGCCTGGCTCGAGCGCGGCATCGACTTCAGCGCCGCCCCCGAGGAACTCGCCGCCGCGATGGCAGCGCTCCCCGGGATCGGTCCGTGGACCGCGCAGTACGTTGCGCTCCGAGCGCTCGGCGAGCCCGATGCGCTGCCTACGGGCGATCTGGTGCTGCGTCGCATGGCGGCGCCGCCTGGGCGCGGCTCGTTGACGACGCGCGAGCTCGATGAGCGCTCGCGCGAGTGGCGCCCGTGGCGGGGCTATGCGGTGGTGCACCTGTGGGGTGCGGCGGCCGGCGCGGCGGCGCGCCTTCGGCAGGTCCCGAGCGGGCGGGCGCGCGTGCGGCGGGCGGCGTAGCATTCATGCGCATGACACGCACGGCGCCTATGACCTTCTGGTGCGAGACCGACTCACCCGTCGGTCGGTTGCTGCTCGCCGGCGACGCCGCGGGCCTTGGAAGAGTGAACTTCCAGTCCGGCCCGCGTCCGCTGCGACCGGGTGAAGCGTGGCGCGAGAGCGGCGCGCCTTTCGAGGCGGCGCTCGCGCAGCTCGATCAATACTTCCGCGGCGTGCGCCGGGTCTTCACGCTGCCGCTGGCCCCGGTGGGCACTCGGTTCCAGCTCGCGGTCTGGGAGGCCCTCAGCGCCATCCCTTACGGTGAGACGCTCTCCTATGCCGAGCTCGCGCGGCGCCTCGGCCGGGCAGGGAGCGCGCGTGCCGTGGGACTGGCGAACGGCGCGAACCCGCTGCCGATCGTCGTCCCCTGCCATCGGGTGATCGGCGCCGACGGATCGCTGACCGGTTTTGGCGGCGGTCTCCACATCAAGCGCGCATTGCTCGAGCTCGAAGGAGCGGCGTGCGTCGCCGATCTCTTCAGCGGGGCGACGGTCAGCGGGGCGCCGGCGGAAGCGCCGCCGCCTGCCGGCGCTGCGACGGCGGCAGATCCCCTGCGTTGAGCGGCGCGAAGCGTCCGATGTCGGCAACCCCGTCCGGCTCGCAGCAGCTCCAGTGGCTGCGTCCGCCGTCGGTCAGGAGTCTCATGAAGGGGCGGGGCGCGTCCCGGCTGCTCGCCGCGGTGGCGCTCGCCGTGACGGCTGGGCCCGCCTCAGGGGATCCGCCCGCGTCGCCCGAGCGCAGCTACATCGAGCATCGCTCCCCGCCCGGACGCCCGGCGCTGCCGTTCAACGACGCCGTGCGCAGCGGCGACATGCTCTATGTCGCCGGACACCTCGGCATCGATCCCAAGACCGGCAGCGTTCCGTCGGATCCAGAGGCCGAGGCACGGCTGCTGATGGGCGCCGTCCAGCGCACCCTCGAGCGCGCCGGCTTCACCATGGACGATTTCGTGTCGGTGACGGTGTACTGCACCGATCTCGGCCTGTACGACACTTTCAACAAGATCTACGCCGGCTACTTTCACGGGCCGCATCCGGCGCGCGCCTTCATCGGAGTCGGGGAGCTGCTGCGCGGGGCGCGCTTCGAGGTGCAGGGCGTGGCGCAGAAGACGGCGCGGCACTAGAGCCGGCGCTGGCATCAGGCGCGCGCGCCGGAGAGGGCATCGAGCAGGAGTCGGGCGAATTGCGGCCCGATGCCGGCCTCCTCATGCTTGAAGTACACGAACACATCGGCGCACGCAGCCGCGCGGCTGCGGATGGTCTCCGCCCAGCGCCCGAGGTCCTCGGGCGTGTAGCCCTCGTCGCGCAGACGAAAATAGCCGTAGCTCGCCGTGATCTCGACGGGGGTAGAGAATTTCTCGCTGTCGGCGATGCAGAGCGCGAGATTCTTCGACCGGAGCCGCTCGAACACCTCGGCGTCCATCCACGACGCGTGCCGGAACTCGAACGCGGCGCAGGTGTCCGCGGGAAGGATGCCGAGAAACGCATCGAGCACCGCGAGATCCTTGCGGAAATACGGCGGCAGCTGGAAGAGGATCGCGCCGAGCTTGGGTCCGAGCGTCGCTGCGGTCCGCAGAAAGTATTGCAGGAGGTCCGCGCAATCGCGCAGCTTCGCGATGTGCGTGATGCGCTTGGGGGCCTTGAGGGTCAGCCTGAACCTCTCCGGCGTCTCGCGGTTCCAGCCGGCGAGGATCTTCTCGTTCGGCGTGCGATAGAACGTGTAGTTGATCTCGACCGTCTCGAAGCGCTCGGCGTAGTACGGCAGCATCTTCGCCGCCGGGAGCTTCTCCGGATAGAAGCTGCCCTTCCATTCGGGGTAGTTGTAGCCCGAGGTTCCGACCCAATGCCGCGGCATGTTCTGTTTATGCAGGGCGTGCTGCTGGGGTGACGAGCCGCACCCGCTCAGCGCGGCGCGTGTTGCTCAGTGACTCACGAGACGTCGGTACTGCCCGAGGTGCCGGATCGCACGCTGCGGCTTGCCGAGGGCTTCGTAAAGTCGCGCGAGGTTGTAGTGGCAGTCGGCGAGGTTGGGGTCTCCCTCGAGCGCCCGCGTGTAAGCGGCGAGCGCCGCGGCGGAGTTCCCGAGATCCTCGAGCAGCACGCCGTGGTTGAAGAGCAGCAGCGGATCGGGACCGATGTTTTTCGCCGCCCGCCGGTACACCTCATCCGCCTCGCGCTTCCTGCCGCGCTCGTGCAGCAGCCTTCCTAAGTTGGTCCAGGCCGCGGCGTTGCGCGGGTCGGCGTCGACGGCGAGCCGGTAGGCTCTGAGCGCCGCGTCGGGATCGCTGCTCTCGAGGGTCAGCGCCTGTGCGAACCAGTCGTGTACCGGCGCCGGCTCGGCGGCGGGCTTGCGCTCCGCGAGCTGCAGCACGCCGTCCTGCACAGTCATGTCGAGAGCCAGCAGGTACTGGCCGCTGTCGGCCTGCCAGCGCTTCTCGCCGTCGCGCACCACCACGTGATCGCCGACTGCGCCGATCGCGAGCCCCGAGAGCGGGATCGACGCCGGGAGCTTGTGGCGCAGACTCTCCAGCGAGCGGCGGATGCGCCGCGCCGGAACCTTCGCCTGGATGAGCGCACGCGCGGCGCGCAGCACGATCAGATCCTGGAACGAGAAGCGGTACTCGCGGCGCGCGCCGCGCGCGGGCTTCACGAAGCCCGCCTTGATGAGGCCGCGTGTGGTCCCCCGCGACAGTCGCAGGACCCGCTCCACGTCCCGCACGCTGTACGAACGCATTCCCATCTCGCGAGGCGTACCGCCTTTCCGACTCAGCGCTTGCCTGCCTTGCGGGCCACCTTCGCCGGCTCCTCGACACGCTTGGGAGCCTTGCGGGGACCGAACCCCTGAGCCTCCGCGCGTGCCTTCTCGGATTTCTCCAGGCTCGCGCGCAGCGCTTCCATGAGGTCGATCACTTTACCATCGCCCTCGGGTGCGGGCTCGGCGACCGAGATTTCCTGGCCCTCCACTTTCTTCTGGATTGCCCCCTCGAGCCGCGCGTGCAGCTCGTCCTTGTAGGTCTCCGGGTCGAATTTGGGTTGGGTCTGCTGGTCGATGAGCTGCTGGGCGAGCTTGAGCTCCGCCGGCTTCACCTCGGGCTTCGGCACCTCGACCTCGTTAGAGCGCCGCACGTCCGCCGCGTAGTGCAGCTGCTGCATCGCGAGCACGTCGCCCATCGGGCGGAGGATCACGAGATAGCCCTTGCCGCGCGCCGCCCAGCGCCCGACGCCACAGCGTCCCGCCTGCCTCAGCGCCTCGACGAGGAGCGCATAGGGCTTCGCCGCGCCCTTGTCGGGCGCGAGGTAGTAGGTCTTGTCGAAGTACACGGGGTCGATCGACTCGATCGGCACGAACTCCGAGATCTCCACCGCGTGAGTGCCGACTTCCTCGAACGCCTTGATCTCCTCGGGCGAGAAGCGCACGTACTGGTCTTTGGCGAACTCGTAGCCCTTCACCATGTCGTCGCGCTCGACGAGCACGCCTTCCTTCTGACAGACGTACTGCTGCTTCAGTCGCGAGCCGCAGGTCTTGTGCAGGAGGTTGAAGGAGATGGCGTTGCCGGCCTGGGTCGCGGAGAAGAGCTTCACCGGGATCGCGACCAGCCCGAACGACACCGTGAGAGATCCAATGGAGCGAGCAGCAGCCATAACATCACCTGACCAGACGCCCCACCTCGGGGCTACTTCTCACGCTTGAGGCCAAAAGCTTTCATAAGACTCTGTTTTCTCTGCAGTACATCATGCCACCGGTCGCCGCGTTTTTCCAACCGAGGCGGAACGCCGTCGATTGTGAAGTCCATCGGCTCCGCGGCCTCGAGCTCCTCCCATGTCAGGGGCATCGAAACCGGTGCGCCCGGCACTCCGCGCGGGGAATACGCGACGTTGAGCGTCTTGCCGCGCACGTTCATGTTGTAATCGATGAAGATCTTGCCGGTGCGTTTCTCGATGGCCCAATCGAGCGTGATGTCCTTCGGATGCGCACGCATCAGGTGCCGTCCCACGGTCTCGCAGATGTGGCGCGCCTCATCGAAGGTCACGGTGCGCTCGATGGGCACGAACACGTGCAGACCCGTCTTTCCCGAGGTCTTCACCACCGCCTCGAGCGACATTTCCTTGAGGAGCTCCCGCAGCCAGAACGCAACGCGCTTGCCCGTAGCGAAGCCGCGCTTGTTGAGCTCGGGTTCGGCGCCCGGAGCCTCCTTGCCGGAGTAGATGTAGGGATCGATGTCGAAGACGAGGTAATCGGGGTAGTTGAGGATCGAGGCCTCGAGCGCTGCCAGTGAGCTCGCGTAATCCGTCGGCCGCCCGGCGGCTTCCGGCGCGAGTTGCGCGCGCGAATGCCATACGTGGAATTCGAGCGTGCCGACCTGCCCGAGCCAGAGCAGCGTCGGCAGGTTGTTGGCGAGCAGATATCGGTGCTGCTCGTCCTTGTGCTCGGAGAAGACGGTGATCGACTCGACGAACTCGGGTAGCTCCTGCGACCAGTGCTTCTGGAAGAAACGCTCGCCGTCGATGCCCTCGGGCATGCGGATCATGGTGAGCGGGCGGTCCGCGAGGTGCGCAAGCATGAAGCGCGCGACGCGTGCGAGATAGCGGAGAAAATCGCGCTTGGTCACGGCCGGCTGATCCTTCCCGGGCCCGGCGGGCCAGTAGACGCGATCGAGGTTGGTGAGCCGCACGCGCGCGTCGCCGACCGTGAGATCGAGACGGTTCGCGGGATCCTTCAGCTGCTCGAGCACCGCCTCCGCCGCGGCGGCCTCGGCGTCCCCGTCGTCCGGATCCTTCGCCGCCGCTGCCGGTGCGGCCGCACCGGCGCCGCCCGCGCGCTTGCGGACGCTGCGTGGCGCGATGTCATCGCGCAGCCGCACGAACACCGGAGCGCGCAGGGCTCCCCCAGGGGTCCAGTCGCTGAAGCTCACTTCGGCGACGAGCTTCGGTTTCAGCCACACGGTCGGGCGGTGCAAGGGCGGCGGCTCGGCGAACGGCGAGTCGCGCTGCTCGAGCTTCGCGGCGCGCTCGAGTAGCGTCTCGATGATCTCGTCGTCGAGACCCGAACCCACGTGCCCGGCATAGCGCAGGGCCTTGCCTTCCCAGTAGCCGAGGAGCAAGGCGCCCAGGGGGTCGCGCGCGCCCTTGCCGCGCGTGTAGCCGCCGATCAGGAACTCGCCGGTCTTCGCGTCTTTGATCTTGAGCCAGGCGCGCGAGCGCCGGCCCGCCTCGTAGCGGCTGTCGAGGCGCTTGGCGAGGATGCCCTCGAAACCGTGGGCGATCGAGGCGGCATAGAGCTGCTCGGCGTTGCCCGAGGAGTGCACCAGCTGCAGGTGCCGGGAGGGCAGCAGGCACTGCGCGAGGTAGCGCCGGCGGTCGCGATAGGGCGCCTCGCGGAGGTTGAGCCCGGCAAGATGGAGCAGATCGAAGCAGATGAACACCACCGGCGAGTCGCGTTGCGCGGCGGCGATCTCCGCGGTGGTTTTGAGCTGCGCACGGTTCTGCAGCGCGTTGAACGAGGGGTGCCCCTCGCCATCCAGGGCGACGATCTCGCCGTCGAGGATCATCCGGCCGGAGCCCTGCAGGGTGAGATCCGCGGCCAGCTCGGGGAAGTGAGGTGTCAGATCGAGTCCCCGGCGCGATTGCAGCCGCACGCTCGCGCCGTCGACGAAAGCGATCACCCGGTAGCCGTCGAGCTTCGGCTCATAGCGCCATTGCGGGTCGGACTTGAGGCGCTCGCCGGTCTCGGCGAGCATCGGCTTGAGCTGCTTCGGCAGCGCCTCGATGGGGCCAGTGGGCGAGAGCACCTCCGCGGGGAGGCGCGCCGGCACCGTGTCCGTCGTCATTTCATCGAGTGTTGCGCCGGAGAGCACCGAGGCGGCCCGCGCGAGCACGTCGTTGGTCTCGGCGAAGCGATCGCGGTGCTTGATGAGCAGCCACTGATTGCCGGTGGCCGTCTTCACGAGCGCAAAGGAGCCCTTGAGCTTCTCCCCGCGCAGCTGGATGCTGAGCTTCCCGGCTGCGAGCCCCGCACGCACCCGAGCTTCGGCTTCGGCGCGATCGGTGAAGGAGAGCTTGCCATCCTCGTCCGGGGAGTACACGCCGCAGTCCCAGACGATCACCCTTCCGGCGCCGTACTGCTTCTCCGGGATCACGCCTTCGAAGGAGGCGTAGTCGAAGGGATGATCCTCGACCTCGACCGCCATGCGCTTGTCGCGGGTGTCGAGCGACGGACCCTTGGGAACGGCCCAGGATTTCAACACCCCGTCGAGCTCGAGGCGAAAGTCGTAATGCAGCCGGCGCGCCGCGTGCTTCTGCACGACGAAGAGCAGGGGGCCTGCACGCCCGGGCGCCGCCTTCGCGGGCGGCTCGGGCGTGCGCGTGAAGGTGCGCTTGGCGGCGTAGCGCTCGAGAGAGCGGCGGCTCATTGCCATGAGCCGATCCACTCGTTGAGGGCGCGCCACAGCTCGCCCCGCACCTCCTCGTCGCTGCGGCCGCTGCGGGCCGGGACGTGGAAGGAGTGGTCCGCATCCTCCACCAGTCGAAGCGTCGCGCGCGCACCCAACCTCGCGACCACCGTTTCCAGCAAGCCGCGCTCGGCGAGCGCATCCCGCGCGCCCTGAAGGAAGAGCATCGGAATCTCGACGTCGAACAGGTGCCGGGCGCGGCTCTCGGAGGGCGCGCCCGCGAGGTGCAGCGGAAAGCCGAGGAACACGAGGCCGCGTACTCCGGGCATCGGGGCGAGCGCCTGCGCCTGGGAGCTCATCCGGCCGCCGAAGGAGCGCCCGCCGGCGAAGAGCGGCAGCCCGGGTGCGCGCCGGGCCGCCTCGGCCACCGCCGCGCGCACGGCGCCGTGACACACGGGCGGCGGGTCGGGCCGTCGCGAGCGCTGCTCCATGTAGGGAAACTGGAAGCGCAGCGTGCCGATCCCGAGCGCGCCGAGCTCGCGCGCGGCGGCGCTCATGAACGGGTGCTCCATGCCCGCTCCCGCTCCGTGCGCCAACACATAACAGGCGCGCGCTCCGGCGGGCAGCACGAGCCGCGCCGACACCCGCCGTCCGTCCCGCACTTCGAGTGTCAGATGCTCGCCGAGCTCTGAAAGTTCGCGTGTCACTCCCGAGTCCTGACGGAGGCCCCCCACACGCCCTCAACCAGTCGCCTCAGCCGAGTCGCTCCTCGGGGCAGGGGACGCGATGAGCTCACAGAATTTGGCCAGGTCGACATTGCCACCCGAGACGATGGCGACGATCGGCCCCTGACCCACCCTGCCGGTCAGTGCGGCGGCGAGCGAGAGCGCGCCGGCTCCTTCGGCAATGACCCGCGCCTTCTCGGCGATCAGCCGCATCGCCGCCCTGGTCTGCTCCAGGCTCACCACAATCGACCCGTCCACCACGGGTCTCATGCGTTCCCACATGCGCGGAAACAGACTCTTGCCGCCCGCGCCGTCGACGAATGAAGGCCTCCAGTCCCTGAATACCTGGGGAGATCCCATCGAGAAGGACAGGGCCGCCGGAGCTGCCGTCTCCGGCTCCGCGCCCCACACCTTGATCCCGGAACGCAGTGCCTTGAGCGCGCTGCCGACGCCGGTGATCAGCCCGCCGCCTCCGATCGCAGCGATGACGGCCGCTGCGTCGGGTACGTCTTCGAGTATCTCGAGACCCAGGGTGGCGTGCCCGCTGATGAAGTTGTGATCATCGAACGGGTGCACGAGTGTCCCCGCGACTCCCGGAAACGATCGCTCGCCGAGCGCTTGCCAGGCGGTGTCGTAGGACACCGGGATGAGCTCTGCGCCGAGCGCCCGCATCCGCTCGAGCTTGGAAGCCGGTGCGGTCTCGATCGCGACGACCGTGCAGCGCACGCCTGCCTGCTGCGCGGCATAGGCAATGCCCTGTCCCGCATTGCCTGCACTGATCGTCCACACACCCCGCCGGCGCGCGGCCGGAGACAGCAGCGCCACGGCATTGGCGGCCCCGCGCACTTTGTATGAGTTGGTGGGCTGCAGATTCTCGAGCTTGAGAAGGATGTCGGGGCTCTGTGGCCCGAGCCTCAGCCGGAAGAGCGGCGTGCGCACCACCTTCCCGGCGATGCGGCGCCGCGCATCCTGCATGTCTTCCAGGGTTATCCTTTTAATGGCCGCAGGCGTTGCAGGCATCGGCGGCTTCCACTTGCGGCTATTCGACCGCCGCGACCCACGCGCCGAAGGGCGGGAGCGGGATGCGCTCGCCGATAGCGCGGCCTTCGAGGCCCGCGGGGCTCGACAGGAGTGTCCGGCAGCGCGTGCCTTCGAGCCCCGCGGCGCGCGCGCCGAGGGAGACGCTCTGCTCCTTCCCCGACATGTTGAGCGACACCACGATCGTCTCGCCGCCCGGCGCGACCCGCGCGTAGGTGAGCACGCTCGCATTTGGCTGATCCAGCATCACGGTGCGGCCGTTGCGCAGCGCCGCGTTGCTGCGGCGGAGCGCGATGAGGCGCTTGTGCCAGTTGAGGAGCGACTCGGGGTCGGCGGACTCGGTCCTGACGTTGACGGTGCGGTAATCGGGCGGCACCGGGAGCCAGGTGTGCGCACTCGTGCTGAAGCCCGCCTGGGCGTTGGATGTGTCCCACTGCATCGGCGTGCGCTCGCCGTCGCGGCCCTTGTCCTTCGGCCAGCCGGTCTTGCCGATCGGATCCTGCACGTCCTCGACCCGCGTCGGGGTCACGGTGCGCTGTCCGATCTCCTCGCCCTGATAGATGAGCGCCGCGCCATGCGACGTGAGGAGCAGCGCCGCGACGATGCGCGCGATGCGATCGTTGTGACCGCCGTCACCGAAGCGGTCCCAGCTGCGGATGTTGTCGTGATTGTCGAACACCAGCAGCGGCGGCGAGCCGTGCAACTCGGTTTCCGCTTCCATGAGACGCTGACGGAAAAGCGCGGCATCGAGCTTGTTCCCGAGTCCCACCAGCGTATCCATCGGCAGCTGCAGCTCGTCGCGCTTCGCGCCCCCGTACCACGGGTCGAGGTCGGAGGTATTCGGCACGTAGGTCTCGCCGACCAGCAACCGTCCGCCGCTGTAGCTGTCGATCATGGCACGCATGCGGCGGATGACGTCGTGCACCTCCGGGAGATTGTCGGTGTAGGTGTTCTTGAGGTTGGGATCGCCCTGGGCGTTGGTGCCGCCGAGCGCCGGCTCATCGCGCAGCTGCGGATCCTCGAACAGCGTCGTGATCGCATCGAGGCGGAATCCGGTGACGCCGCGATCCAGCCAGAAGCGCATGGCGCCGAACATCGCCTGCTCGACCTTCGGATTGCGCCAGTTGAGATCCGGCTGCTGGCGGTAGAACTTGTGGTAGTAGAACTGGTCGACCGCCGGCACGTATTGCCAGGCCGAGCCGCCGAAGAGGCTCACCCAGTTGTTGGGCGGCAGCGGCTTGGCGCCCGCGCCGCGCTTGCCGTCGTCCCAGACATAGAAGTCGTGACGAGACGCGGTGCGCGAGCTGGCCGCTTCCACGAACCAGGGATGGCGGTCGGAGGTGTGGTTGAGCACCATGTCGAGGAGCACCCGGATGTGGTGTGCTCGCGCCTGCTCGAGCAGCCGGTCGAAGTCCGCGAGCGTCCCGTACTGCGGGTCGACGTTCTGGTAGTCGGAGATGTCATAGCCGAAGTCGACCTGGGGCGAGGGGTACATGGGCGCGATCCAGATCGCATCGACACCGAGGGCCTCGAGGTAATCGAGCCGTTGCGCGATGCCGTTGAGATCGCCGATCCCGTCGCCGTTGGAATCCTGGAAGCTGCGCGGATAGATCTCGTAGATCACCGCGTGCTTCCACCAGGGGTCGGCGTGGGCCGCAGCGGCGGTCCCCGCGGGCGCCGCGCCGCGCGCTTCGTCAGCCCACGCGATGCTGCAGGCGGCGAGCAGACACGCGCTGAAGCGTGACAGGCTGCGGCCGAGCGCGCGCGGCGATGCCGCGGGGGCAGTGCGGTTTTTTTGCATGGATGATGCGCCCATCATTTCGCGGGAACTGCGGATGGTACCCTCTCAGGGCGGGGTTGGCCCTTCGCTGACCCGCACCAGGTCCTTCGGCCGGAGCCACTTGCGGAACGCGCCCTGGACCTCCGCCGCCTCGAGCGCGATGTAGCGCTTCGCCGCCGCGGTCGGCTCATCGAGCGGCAGACCGAGGTCACTGCGGGCGAGCACCCCGTGAGCGATCTGCTCGAGACTCGCCTCGGTCAGCGGAAGCTGGCGCAGCAGGCACGCCTTGACGCGCGTGAGCTCATCGGCGCCCACCGGCGAGTCCTGCATGGCCGTGACCTCGCGCGCGACCATGTCGGCGGCCTTTGCGACGTTCCGGGGGTCGCTCGCGTACTCGACGAGGTAAACACTGCGGGTCCTGCCCGCCTGCAGCAGCGACTGCACCGAGTACACGAGGCCTGAGTTCTTGCGCAGATCGATGCTGAGCCGCGTGGCATAGAAGCTTCCGCCGAGCACCGCGTTGCCGAGCTGCAGGGGATAGTAATCGGGGTCGGAGCGAGTGAGCGCCAGCGTCTGCGCCAGCACTACGCGATCCTGCACCCGGCTCTGATCGGGCACCGTCACCGTGCCCGGCCCGTTGGGAGGCGCCCGCGGGAGGTCGATGCCGGGCGGCGGACCGCTCGCGGTCCAGGCGCCGAAGTACTTCTCGATGGCCGCACGCGCGGCCGCCGAGGTCACCTTGCCGATGACCACGATGGTGGCGAGGTCGGGCCGGAACACCCGGGTGTAGTAGCTGCGCACCGCGGCCGGCGTCAACGCGCGCACCGTCTCGGGCGTCGCCATGCGCAGGCTCGGATCGTCCGGCGGGAAGAGCGCAGCGCGGAGCGAGCGCTGTGTCAGGAAGCCGGGGCTGGCGTTGCGCGCCGCGACGCCCTGGGCCACCTGGCCGCGAATGATCTCCATGGCCGCCTGCGGCAGCGCCGGGTGCAGCTCGTTGTCGGCGAGCAGCTCCACCGCGCGCTCGAAGTGCTCGGCGAGCGCCTGCACCGAGAAATCCGTGCCGGCATGCTCGCGCGCGCCGATTGCATCCAGCGCCTGCTGGAAGGCGACCCGGTCGAGATGCTCGCTCCCATGAGTGAGCAGTGGCTCGAGCACCTGCGCCACGCCCTCCTCGCCCTTGAGCTCCTCGGTCTCCGGCCGGTTGCGGATGTGGCCGTAGACGCTCACCGTGTCGCTGACATCCTCGCTCTGCACGATCAGCGTCAGGCCGTTCGGCAGCGTGCTGACGACGGGGTGCAGGGTCGAGGGCGGCACTTCGAGCCGCTCGAGCGCCTTCTGTGCCCAGGAGGGGAGAGCTGTGGGATGAGCCTCCCCGAGGGATATCGACTCCTGACCGCCGAAGCCGCCGTGCGTGACGATCGGCCGGCCCGACCCGCGCGGCAGCATGACGCCGGTGACGGCGTGATCGAGGTCCAGGTAGCGGCGCGCGACGCGGTTGACGTCCGCGGCCGTCACCCGCTCGATACGCTCGAGATCCTCGTCCGGCGAGGCGAGGCCGTAGAGCGCGAGCGCCTCGGACCACACCGAGGCGAGCTCGGCGATGTTGTTGCGCTGAAACTGTGCGGCGCTGCGCTCCTGGAGCTTCGCCGCCTCGACGAGCTCCGGCGGCACCCCTTCGCGGGCGACGCGGGCGAGGATGGCGCGCGCGTCGTGCTCGAGCGCCTTCGGATCCGCGCCGGCGGTGAAGGACAGCACGGCGTAGGCAAGGCCCGCCTCGGGCAGCGGATCGAGCGCGAACTCCGCACCGAGCGCCTTGCCTGCGGGCACGAGGCCGTAGAGATCGAAACGGCGACTGCTGAGCACGTCCGAGAGCACCTCGAGGGCTGCGAAGTCGGCGTCGCGCGGACCCGGCGTGCGCAGCGCAATCATGAGCGTGCCGCTCGGGCGGTCGGTGTCGAGCGCGAATGAGGTCGGGTGCACGGGGCGCAGGCGCACCCGCGGCTTGGCGGGCAGCTTCTTCGGCGCGATGTCTCCAAACAGCCGCTTCACCTCGGCGAGCGCCGTCGGGGGGTCGACGTCGCCGGCGATCACCAGGAGCGCGTTGTTCGGCGCGTACCAGGTGTCGTGGAAGCTCTTCAGCATCCGGGCCGTCGTCTTCTCGAACGAGGGCCGGGTGCCGAGCGGCGTGTGCTCGTAGGGCGTGCCGGCGAACATGCGCGCGCGCAGCTTCTCGAACAGCACGTAGCCCGGCTCGGAGAGGTCCTGCGCGACCTCCTGCTCGATCGCGCCGCGCTCCCGGCGCCACTCCTCGGGGGAGTCGAGCACCGCGCGCAGGCGCAGCGCCTCGATGTGCAGCGCCACGTCGAGGTCCTCCGAGGGCACCGTAAAGAGGTACTGCGTCAAGCCCTCGCGGGTGTTGGCGTTGAAATTGCCGCCGACGATGCTGCCGATGTCGGCGAGCTGATCGGCCGTGAGACCCGGGCTGCCGCGGAACATCATGTGCTCCTCGGCGTGCGCCGTTCCCGGAAAGCCCCGCGGGGCTTCGTCGGAGCCGACGAGGTAGTTCACCGAGGTCGCGACCACCGGGGCGAGAGTGTTGCGCACGATGACGACCTTCAGGCCGTTCGGCAGCGTCGCGCGCCACACCCCGCCGCTGCCGCCCGCGGTCTCGTCCGCGCGCGCGCCCGCGAGGGCGGCGACCGCGCAGCAGAGGAACATCATCACGGCGAGCGGCGTCCGCGGTCGCGGGCGCGGGTAAACACGATGCGGCATGGGCGGTCCCGGAGTCAGGAGGACCGGCAGTATATGCGATCGCCTCGCCCGCCACGTTTCGCCACAAAGCATCCCGGCGATGTCTTTTTTGCATCACGGGAGGGACGCATGGGTGCGGTGAACTGTTGAGCGTACCGGAACGAGCGCGTTCCGCACTCGAGGTACAGGAGGCAACATGACTACATTCGCATCGACGATCCGGGCCGGTGTGCTCGGGGTAGCGCTGGCGGGCGCCGCGGCGGCATGGCCGGCGTACGCCTGCGGAGAAGAGCGCAACGAGGGCTCGAAACAGTCCGACATCGGCGCCGTGACGGGGCTTGCGGTCGGCGCGGCCGCCGGCGGACCCCTGGGCGCGGTGCTCGGCGCCGCGGCCGGGGCGTTGCTCGGGGATCGCTATCACCGCCAGGCGCAGGCGCGGGCGGCGCTGGCGGCCGATCTCGACAAGAGCGAGGCGGAGCGCGAGCGGCTGACACGGAGCGTGACGCAGCTCGACGGCACCCTCGCGCAGGCGCAGACCACACACACGCAGCTCGAGGCGCAGCGCACGCAGCTCGATGAGACCGTGCAGCACACGGACGAGCTCAGCTTCGAGGTCGGCTTTCGCACCAACGACGATTCCATTCCGGCCGCCCGCGTGCCGCCGCTGCTCAAGCTCGGGGGGCTGCTGGCGAGCATGCCGCAGGCACGGGCGCGCATCGCCGGCTACGCCGATCCACGGGGCTCCGACGCCTACAACGACGAGCTGTCGCTGCGCCGTGCCCAGGCCGTCGCCGCGGTGCTGATGAGCGCCGGGGTGCCGGGCGAGCGCATCCTCATCGAGGCGCACGGCAAGACCGAGTCGACGAGCGCCGCCGGTGATCTCGATGCCTATGCGCTCGAGCGCCGCGTGACGGTCCGGGTGGAGCTCCAGGGCTCCGGGCGGGTTGCGCGCCGTGATTAGACCGGCCGCACCCCGGCGGGAGAGTGCGCCGCGGAGCTACAAGCTCCCGGCGCACCTTCGCGCTAAGATTTCCTGGCATGAGTACTTGCGCGAAGTGGCCATGAGCTCAAGCGTCGTGCGCCTCGACGGCCCGGTCGAGCCCGAGCTGTCGGAGCTCCCGGCCGACCGGCTGATCGCCGGGGCGCCCGAGGTGCAGGTACGGAATTTCTTCACCGACCCGAGTCAGCAGTTCTTCGCCGGCCGCTGGTCGGCGACGCGCGGCAAATGGCGCGTGCGCTACACGGAGAACGAGCTGTGCGTGATGACTTCGGGGCGCGTCATCATCGAAAGCGTCACCGGCGAGCGCTCGAGCTTCGGCCCCGGGGAGGCGTTCGTGGTGCCCGCGGGCTTCGCCGGCACATGGGAAGTGGTGGAGGACTGCTCCAAGATCTACGCGGTGTTCGAAGCCCGCCGCTGAAGCAGCGCCTTCGCGCCTGGCCGATCTGACCCGGTCGCGCCCGATCTGACCCGCTCGCGCGCGATCTGACATAACGCGTAAGCCGCCTTTGAAGCGTGTCGCAGATCCGAGCGGACTTGCTTCACACCGCCGCGCGCGGGATGCGACCCTCCGAGAGGTGTGTGGAATAAGGTGAACTCTGGAGGTCGTCCGTGGAAACCATAACCATCGCTGCCACCCATAGCAGCGGTTTCGGTCTGTCGGAAATGGAAATGCTCGCGGGCAGCGCCATCGTGCTCGCGGTGCTGGTGTGGATGGTGCTTTCTCGCGCGCGCCGCGACCGCGGCCCGAGCGCCTAGCCACTCGCCCCGCCCGAGCGCTCCCCCGAGGGAGGCGTCGAGGCGGGTGCAGCTCTTTCCGGTCCGGCTATTGTCCCCGCAGCACGGCGCCGAGCGTGCTGAACATCTGATCGATCTGCGACGGCTCGACGATGAGCGGCGGGGAGAGCGCGACCACATCCCCGCTCTGGCGCACGAGCACGCCGCGCTCGAAGCACTTCACGAACACGTCGAAGGCTCGCGTCCCCGGCTTGCCGGGGAGCGGCTCGAGCTCGACTCCGAGGATCAGTCCGTAGTTGCGCACGTCGATGACGTGCGGGGCGCCGCGCAGCGCATGCGCCGCCTCCTCCCAGTGCGCCGCCAGTGACTTGGCGCGCGTCAGCAGCCCTTCGCGCTGGTAGATGCCGAGAGTGGCGAGTCCGGCGGCGCACGCCACCGGATGCGCCGAGTAGGTGTAGCCGTGGAAGAGCTCGATGCCCTCCGGGCCCTGCATGAAGGTGTCGTAGACGCGGTCGCTCACCAGCACCGCTCCCATCGGCACGCTGCCGTTCGTGAGTCCCTTGGCGAGCGTGATCATGTCGGGCGTGACGCCGAATTCCTGAGCGGCGAACGGCGAGCCGGTGCGTCCGAAGCCGCAGATCACCTCGTCGAAGATCAGTAAGATCCCGTGAGCGTCGCAGATCTCGCGCAGCCTCTGGAGATAGCCGCGCGGTGGGATCAGCACGCCGGTCGAGCCCGCGATCGGCTCGACGATCACCGCGGCGATGTTGGAGGCATCGTGCAATGCGATCAGCCGCTCGAGCTCATTCGCCCGCTCCGCGCCGTGCGCCGGAACGCCGCGCGAGAAGGCGTTCCTCGCCGGATCGTGCGTGTGCGGCAGGTGATCGACGCCCGGGAGGAGCGATGCCGACCAGACCTTGCGGTTCGGCGCCATGCCGCCCACCGAGATGCCGCCGAAGCCCACGCCGTGATAGGCGCGCTCGCGCCCGATCAGGCGGGTGCGTGAGGCTTCCCCTCGAGCGCGGTGCCAGGCGAGGGCGATCTTCAGCGCCGTATCGACCGATTCGGAGCCGGAGTTGGTGAAGAACACGTGCTTCAAGGGCGCCGGTGAGATCTTCACGAGCTCGTTGGCGAGCGCGAACCCGGCCGGGTGCCCCATCTGGAAGGGCGGCGCGTACTCCATGGTCTCGAGCTGGCTCGCGACCGCCTGGACGATCTCCCGCCGGCCGTGACCGGCGTTCACGCACCACAGTCCCGCCACCGCATCGAGGATCTGACGCCCCTCGGGCGTCCAGTAGTGCATGCCGCTCGCCTTCGCGAGCAGTCGCGGCTTTGCCTTGAACTGACGGTTGGCGGTGAAGGGCATCCAGAACGCTTCGAGCTCGGATCGGCTCATGGGGGCGGTGGCGTTGGACATGGGCTGCTCGGTGAGGCTTGGGTGGGAGGAGGGGCTTTTGGCCTGGAATGATTACGGATGATAAATAAAGTGGACAAAGGGGGCTACCGGAGGGACTATTTCCCTGTTCTTGTCTAAGATCCTAAACACCATGAGCATCGACGTCGGCGCACGGCTGCGGAGTGTCCGGACCACCTTCGGCGTCTCGCAGCGGGAGCTCGCGCGCCGTGCCGGGGTCACCAACGGACTCATCTCCCTCATCGAGCAGAACCGCGTGAGCCCCTCGGTGAGCTCGCTCAAGAAAGTGCTCGACGGCGTGCCGATGTCGCTCGCGGAGTTCTTCACGCTCGACCTGAGCGCCACGCCCCAGGCCTTCTTCGGGATCGATGAGCTGGTCGAGCTCGGCAATCCCGATGTCTCGCTCCGCCTGGTCGCCGCTCAGCGGCCGAGTCGGCAGCTGACGGTGCTGCACGAGCGCTATGTCGCGGGCGCGGCGACCGGCGAGGACATGATGGCGCACCGGGGCGAGGAGGCGGGGGTCGTGATCCGCGGGCGCATCGAGCTCACGGTGGGGGGCGCCACGCGCGTGCTCGGCCCCGGCGAGGCATATTATTTCGCCAGTCAGCTCCCGCACCGCTTCCGCAACGTCGGACGCGAGACGTGTGAGATCATCAGCGCCTGCACCCCACCGACTTTCTGACCGCCCGAGCTCCCCATGAACGCAGTACCCAACGCGAATTCCTGGCACGAGCGCGCCCGCACGCTCGAGTTCCGCACCCAGGCCTTCATCGACGGGCGCCACGTGGACGCCGCCTCCGGCGCGACCTTCGACACCATCAACCCGGGCACGGGCAAGCTCCTCGCGCGGGTGGCGGCCGGCGACGAGGAGGACATCAACCGCGCGGTCGCCGCGGCGCGCGCCGCGTTTCGCAAAGGCGTCTGGTCGCAGACTGCGCCGGCGAAGCGCAAGAAGATCCTGCTGCGCTTCGCGGAAGCCATCCTCGCGCACACCGAGGAGCTCGCGCTCCTCGAGACGCTCGACATGGGGAAGCCCATCTCCGACAGCCTGAAGGTCGATATCCCGGGCGCGGCGCGCTGCCTGCAGTGGTATGCGGAGGCGATCGACAAGGTGTACGACGAGGTGGCGCCCACGGGGCCCAAGGCGCTCGCGCTCATCACGCGCGAGCCGATGGGCGTCGTCGGCGCGATCGTGCCGTGGAACTATCCGCTCCTGATGGCGGCGTGGAAGATCGCGCCGATCCTCGCGACCGGCAATTCCCTCGTGCTGAAGCCCTCGGAGAAGTCGCCGCTTACGGCGCTCAGGGTCGCCGAGCTCGCGGTCGAGGCGGGGGTCCCCGCCGGGGTGCTCAACGTCGTGCCGGGGTTCGGGCACACCGCCGGCAAGGCGCTCGCGCTCCACATGGACGTCGATTGCATTGCCTTCACCGGCTCGACGGCGACCGGGCGCTCGATAATGCAGTACGCCGGCCAGTCGAACATGAAGCGCGTATCGCTCGAATGCGGCGGCAAGTCACCCAACATCATCCTCGCGGACTATCCGGACCTCGACCGGGCGGCCGCCGCCGCTGCCGCCGCCATCTTCGCGAACCAGGGCGAGATGTGCTCGGCGGGCTCGCGTCTCCTGCTGCAGGAAGGGATCAAGGACGCGGTGCTCGAGAAAGTGCAGGCGATCAGCCGCGGCCTCGAGCCCGGCGACCCGCTCGATCCCGCCACCCAGCTCGGCGCCATCGTGGACGAAACTCAGATGAAGCGCGTGCTCGGCTACATCGACGCGGGCCGCAGGGACGGCGCGCGTATTCGGGTCGGCGGACGTCGCGTCCGCGAGGACAGCGGCGGCTACTTCGTCGAGCCGACGGTGTTCGAGGGCGTGAAGCCCGCGATGTCGATCGCGCGCGAGGAGATCTTCGGCCCGGTGCTCTCGGCCATCACCTTCAAGACCGTCGACGAGGCGATCGAGGTCGCGAACGACGTGATCTACGGCCTGGCCTCGGCGGTGTGGACGCGCGACGTCACCACCGCGCATCGCGTGGCCCGCGCGCTGCGCGCCGGCACGGTGTACGTCAACTGCTACGATGCCGATGATCTCACCGTGCCCTTCGGCGGCTTCAAGCAATCCGGCATCGGACGCGACAAGTCGCTGCACGCCCTCGAGAAGTACACGGAGCTCAAGACGACCTGGCTCGACCTGTCGTGATCGGACCTGTCGTGGTCGCCTGATCGCGCCCGTGATCGCGACCGAGGGCCCTGCACAAAGAGATCCCTTCCGGGGCGCCGTGAGCCCGCCACTCCTCGCTGTTCGCGCCAGCGCGCCGCGCGGCTTTGCCGATCTGCTCGCCCGCGAGCTCGAGGGGTGCGGCGCGAGCGAGGTGCGCGAGCGCGCGACCGGCGCGGCCTTCCTCGGCACGCTCGAGAGCGTCTACCGCGCGTGCCTCTGGTCGCGCATCGCCAACCGTGTGTTCGTCGAGCTCGCTCGTTTCGATGCGCGCGACGCGGATGAGTTCCATGCCGCGGTGCGCGAGATCGACTGGGCGGCGCACCTGGCGCCCGGCACCACCCTGGCGTGCGATTTCAGCGGGCGGCACCCCGCGATCACCCACACTCACTTCGGGGCGCTCAAGCTCAAGGACGGCATCGTCGATGCGCTGCGACTCGCCACCGGCGCGCGGCCCGACATTGCGCTCGAGCGCCCGGGCGTGCGGGTACATGCGCATGCGCAGGGCAGCGCCATCACGGTATCGCTCGATCTCTCCGGCGAGAGCCTGCACCGCCGCGGCTACCGCGGCGCGGGCGGGGAAGCGCCGCTCAAGGAGAACGTGGCGGCGGGAGTGCTGTTGCGCGCCGGCTGGCCGGAGCTCGCGGCGCGCGGGGGCGAGCTCCTCGATCCGCTCTGCGGCTCGGGCACCTTCTGCATCGAGGCGGCGCTGATCGCCGCCGACCGGGCCCCGGGACTCCGGCGCGGTTATTTCGGCTTCCTCGGCTGGCGCCGTCACGACGCAGCGCTCTGGGAGCGCTTGCGCGCGGAGGCGGAACGCCGTGCCGCCGCGGGTGAGGCGGCGGCGCTTGCAGCCGGGGTCAGGGTGCGCGGGAGCGATCGCGACCCGCCCGCGATCCGTGGCGCGCAGGATAACGCCGCGCGTGCCGGAGTGAGCGCGCTGGTGCGCTTCGAGACGGGGCTGCTGGCCGAGGCCGCGCCGCTCGCGCCGCGCGAGGCGGATCGGCCCGGGCTCCTCTGCGCCAATCCTCCCTACGGCGTGCGCCTCGCCGACCGCGAGGGCGCGCGCACGCTGCACCGCGAGCTGGGTGAGGTGCTGCGCGAGCGCTTCCAGGGTTGGGACGCTGCGGTGCTCACCGGCGCGCCGGAGCTCGGTATGGAGCTGGGCCTCCGCGCGCATCGCACGCACCGCGTCTGGAACGGCCCGATCGAGTGCCGGCTGCTGCGAATCAAGGTCTCGCCGCAAAGCGCCCGCGAGCCGGGCACCCTCGGCCGGGGCACGGCGCATCTCAAGGACACGCCCGGCGCGCGCATGTTCGCCAACCGCCTCGCCAAGAACCTGAAGCGCTTACGCAGCTGGGCGGAGCGCGAGGGCGTCTCGTGCTACCGGGTCTACGACGCCGACATGCCGGAGTACGCCTTCGCCATCGACTCCTACCGCACCCTGGAGCCTGAGGACTCGTGGCTCTGCGTGCAGGAGTACGCGGCCCCTAAGGAGATCGAGCCCGAAGCCGTGCACCGCCGGCGCGGCGAGGTGTTGGCGGTGCTGCCGGAGACGACCGGCGTGCCGGAGGAGCGCTTACGCTTGCGGACGCGGCGCCGCACGCGCCGCGGCGAGCAGTACGGAAAGCTCGACCGCCAGGCGCGCTTTCGCATCGTGAGCGAGGGTGGGCTCAAGTTTTACGTGAACTTCGAGGATTATCTCGACACCGGCCTGTTTCTCGATCACCGCATGACCCGCGCGCGGCTCCGCGAAGCCTCCCACGGGAAGCGCTTTCTCAATCTCTTCGCCTACACCGGCACCGCCACCGTGTACGCCGCGGCGGGGGGCGCCGCCTCGACCGCGACGGTCGACCTGTCGCGAACCTACCTCGACTGGGCGCAGCGCAATCTGGTCCTCAACGGCTTCACGGGCGCCGCGCACCAGCTCGTGCAGGCCGACTGCCGCGGGTGGCTCCGGGAGGCTGCCCAGGGCGCCGGCCGGTTCGACCTGATCTTTCTCGACCCGCCGACCTTCTCGAACTCGAAGCGCATGGAGGGCGTGCTCGACGTCGCGCGCGATCACTCCGAGCTCATCGACGGCTGCGCGCGGCTGCTCTCCCCGGGCGGCCTCATCGTGTTCTCGACCAACGCGCAGCGCTTTCGCCTCGAGGACTCGCTCCGCGAGCGCTACGAGATTCAGGACGTGTCGGCCGCCACCTTGCCGAAGGACTTCGAGCGCAACCCGAGGATTCACAGCTGCTATGAGATCCGCCTGTCCGGTGGGGCGGGCGCGAAGCCATGAGCGCCCGAGCGCCGCGCGGCGCGGCGCGGGTATTCTCGGAGGGCGCGAGGTTTGACTGGCGCGGCGGGCTCAACTTCCGCAGGCCGCGACCATCGCCTTCCTGGCCTGTTCGCGCATCGCGTCCGCTTCCGAGTCGGAGTAATAGACGCGATTGCCCGCGGCGTCCCGCCGGAAGATGCGGTTCAAATCCTTGAGCTGAAAATACCGGTTGCGGGCGTTCTGACACGCCACCTGCTGCTTGTGATCCGCGGTCGCCTTGTTCTTGTCGTCGGCCGCCTGCTGCAGCGAGCGCTCGAGCTCCGCCGCTTTCAGCTCAGCCTGCTCCTTCGCGATTCGCGCGGCCTCGGCCGGATTCCCCTGCTCGACGTGCAGGCTGGTCTTCGGAGCGGTCTTCGTGGCGCCCCGGTCGGAATAAATGACGTGACCCTGGGCGTCGACCGACTTGTAGACTTCCTGCGCGGGAGTCAGGCCCGGCGCGGCAAGCGCGATGAGAACCGCGAGAGCGGTTCTCACGGGGAAGAGCCGGATGCGGGTGTTGAGTGCTGCACGGGAGCCTCCAGGCGTCCAAAAGGATACGTCCGCGGGGGTGCCCCCGCGGGTGAACCTCGTCACAGAACCCCGACCGTTGGAACGCGAAGACCGCGGCGTGATTCGGTCGCGCCCCGATGTGGACCTTCGCTGGTCACCTGGTGGAATACAGGCACATACCCTATCCGTGGGGTGACGCTGCGGTCGGCGGTCGGGCAAATGACTGATTGAGGAGGGCACGCGCACGGCGCGTAATTCAGGACGCTGAGAAGGAGACTCACATGCAGACCCTGGTGCGGGTCGTCGTGGCGTTGGTGATCGCCCTGCTGTTGCTGGTGGTAGTGCTGCCGCTTTGGCTGGTTAGTATGCTGATCGAGAAGGATCCCGAGAACGAGCCCGACGAGCCCGAGAACGAGAGCGACCCCGCCGGCGAGCGCGAGAGCGAAGCTGCCTCGACTCCCGCGGCTCGGGCCGCCGCCATACCCGCGTCCGAAGGAGTGCAGCCTCGAGTTCGAATCGAAGCGATTAATACTCGCTAAGGACCTGAAAGCGCAGCATTTTCAGACCTCGCCGGCCGCGAGCAATGATCAGCGGATTTACACCCTGACCCCGCTCGGGTAGCCTGCACAATCGATGCCGAGACAGGCCCCGCCGCTGACCCGACGGGGCCTTTGTCGTTTGTGAGCCGGAGAACTGAAGTGATGTCTGAAGGTCGTGGCCCAGGGGCGGTGGTGGCGATCGTCGGAGCCACCGGCGCGGTGGGTATCGAGCTGATCCGCTGCCTCGAGGAGCGGGCGTTCCCGCTCGCGGAGCTGCGGCTGTTCGCGTCCGCGCGCTCGGCCGGGAAGACCTTGAGATTTCGGGGTCGCGAGCTCCCCGTGCGCGAGCTCACCGAGGACGGCTTCGAGGGAGTGCAGCTCGCGCTCTTCTCCGCCGGGTCAGGTACCTCGAAGCGCTTTGCGCCGCTCGCGGTGCGCGCCGGCGCGACCGTCATCGACAACTCCTCCGCATTCCGCCTGGACCCGCAGGTGCCGCTGGTGGTGCCGGAGATCAACCCGGAGGCTCTCCGCGGCCATCGGGGGATCATCGCCAACCCCAACTGCTGCGCCATCATCTCCATCACCCCGTTGTGGCCCATTCATCGCGTCAATCGCATCCGCCGGCTGCAGCTCGCGACCTATCAGGCCGCATCGGGCGCGGGTGCCGCCGCCATGGAGGAGCTGCGCGAGTCGACGCGCGCCTATCTCGAGGGCCGTACTTACGAGCCTCGGGTGCTGCCGCACCCTTATGCCTTCAATCTCTTCAGCCACAACACGCGCATCGACCCGGCGACCGGCTACAACGACGAGGAGACCAAGGTCATCCAGGAGACCCGCAAGATCTTCGGCGACAGCGAGATCCGGGTGTCGGCGACCTGCGTGCGGGTGCCGGTGCTGCGCGCGCACTCGATGGCGATCACCTTCGAATGCTCGCAGCCGATCACGCCCGCGCGGGTGCGCGAGCTCCTCCGGGACGCCCCGGGAGTGAAACTGGTCGATGACGCCGAGCGCAACTATTTCCCCATGCCGAAGGACGCTTCCGGCCAGGATGCGATACTGGTCGGCCGCATCCGGAACGACATCAGCGACCCGGACGGGCGCTCCATCTCGCTCTTCGTGGCCGGGGACCAGCTGCTGAAGGGCGCGGCGCTCAACGCGGTGCAGATCGCCGAGGCCTTGCGAACGGGATGAGGGCCGGCACCTCGGCGGAATATTGAGCGTACTCGCCCGGGAAGCGCTCGCGCATGAAGCGCTCCTCGGTGCGGAGCTTGCGGACGAAGGCGGCCGCCACCACCGCAAGCCCGGCGAAGGCGCGTAGCTCCCCGCACGCGACCGCGCTTCCTGCGAGCGCGACGAGCAGCCCCGTGTAGATGGGGTGGCGCACCCACGCGTAGGGGCCCGTGCGGATGAGCTCGTGCCCCTCCTTGAGCGTCACCGTGCCGCTCCAGTTGCCACCGAGGTACACACGGGCCCACACCGTGAAGGCGAGCCCCGCCACGACCAGCACGAGGGCGCCGCCGAAGCGCATCGGCCCCGGCGGCAGCAGCGGCCGCGACAGCCAGTGCCCGAGGTGCAGGTGCGGCCAGGCGATCAGCACGGTGCCGGCGACGAGCGGCAGCACGTGCGAGAGCCTCGAGCCGAGCGACTCGCGCCGGCGCGTGCTCTTCGTGCCGTACGCCGCGACGATCCAGTAGAGCGCCCACGCGAGCCACAGCCCGTTGAGGAGCTGCCGGTAGCGGATCACTAGAGCAGATCCCTGATGCGGTAGTAGAGCATCGCGAGCACCAGCGCCGGCCGGCGCAGCGCCGCTCCACCTGGGAAATTGCCGTGCGGAATGCGCGCGAACACATCGAAGCGTCCGGCGGTGCCCGTGATCGCTTCCGCCACGAGCATCCCCGCGATGCCGGTGAGCGCCATGCCGTGGCCTGAGAAGCCCTGCAGGAAGTAGACATTCGGCGCCAGGCGGCCGAAGTGCGGGGCGCGATTGAGCGTAATGTCGACGTCCCCGCCCCAGGCGTACTCGATGCGCACCCCCTCGAGCTGCGGAAACACCCGCAGCATCCGGGCGCGGGTGGCGCTCGGCGCGTCGAAGGAGGTGAGCCCGGAGTAGTTCACGCGCCCGCCGAAGAGCAGCCGGTGATCGGCCGAGCGGCGGAAGTAATCGAGCACCCAGTTCATGTCGCTGACCGCCGCGTTGTTGGCGATCAGCCGCCGCGCCCGCTCGGCACCCAAGGGCTCGGTGGCGACGATGTAGGTCGCGACCGCCATGATCTTCGAGGCGAGCGGCGGGGCCGTGGGCCCGAGGTACACGTTGCCGCAGAGCGCGAGGTAGCGCGCGCGCACCTCGCCGGCAGCCGTCCGTACCCGCACCTGGGAGCCGTTCGCGGCGAAGCCCGCAGCGCGCGTCCCCTCGAAGACGCGCACGCCGAGTCCCTCGGCCGCGGCCGCGAGCC
>Ga0209471_1000097_pt1 | contig 65835 bp, 55 predicted proteins | sample GraSoiAngelo_128_FD_185885 | JGI IMG/M metagenome (GOLD analysis project Ga0209471, IMG submission 185885) | Grasslands soil microbial communities from the Angelo Coastal Reserve, California, USA - 14_0927_12_20cm (SPAdes) (version 2) | ecosystem: Environmental > Terrestrial > Soil > Grasslands ... | reverse complement strand
GCGGCGGTGGCCTGCGCGCTGGTGTCGTCGAGCAAGAGCAGCTCGGCCTTGATCTTCTTGCCGCCGACGTCGAGGCCGCCTTTCTTGTTGGCCTCCTCGAAGGCGAGGTCGTAGCCCTCCTTGTAGAAGCCGCCGATGCGGGATTCCGATCCGGTGAGCGGCAGGGTGGCGCCGATGACGATCTTGTCGGCCGCTGGCGCGGCCTGGGCGAACAAAAGAGCGAAAAGGAGATTGAGGGAGCGCATGCCGCGCCATGTAGCCCTCTGTGAAGGCAGCGTCAATTGCCCTCAGCGCGGCCGGAGTGCTTTCATACGGGGAATGCGCGCCAGCGATCGACTGCCTCCCTCTTACAACGCGGCCCGATGGTTCGTCGGCCGGCACGTCGCCGAGGGCCGCGGAAAGAACCTCGCGCTGGTCGGCGACGGCTTCTCGCTCACCTATGCCCAGCTCGACGAGGCGGTGCGCCGCTTCGCCGGAGCCCTGCAGAAAGCGGGAGTGCACCGCGGCGACCGCGTCGCGCTCATCCAGTTCGACACGCCGCAGCTGGCCATCGGCTTCTGGGGGAGCATCGCGGCGGGCGCGGTCGCCGTGCCGATCAACACCTTGCTCAAGCCGGCCGATCACCAGCGCATCCTCGAGGACTGCGACGCGCGCCTGGTGGTGGCCGACCCGGCCATCGTGCCCGACGCAAAGTCGCTGGCGCCGCGCGACGCCATCTGCTGGACGCCGGGGCAGGTGGACGCGGAGCCGATCGCCGAATATGCGCCGACCCACCGCGACGCCTTCGCCTTCTTCCTCTATTCGAGCGGAACCACCGGCGAGCCCAAAGGCGTCGTGCATCTCCAGCACGACATGCAGGTCTGCTGCGAGACCTACGGCAAGTCGGTCCTGCAGACGCGCGAGAGCGACCGCGCCTTCAGCATCGCCAAGCTCTTCTTCGCTTACGGCCTGGGGAACGCGCAGTACTTTCCCTTTCATGTTGGCGCCTCCTCCGTGCTCTTCGCGGGGCGGCCGACTCCCGAGGCCGTCTTCGAGCAAGTCCGCAAGCACCGGCCGACGCTCTTCTTCGGCGTGCCCACCGCCTACGCCATGATGCTGGCGGCGATGGACGGCGGCGCCAAGGCCGACTTCTCCTCGGTGCGCACCTGTGCCAGCGCCGGCGAGTCGCTGCCCGCAGCGCTCTTCGAGAGATGGAAGGCGAAAACGGGCCTGACCATCCTCGACGGCATCGGCTCGACCGAGATCTGCCACATCTTCCTGAGCAACTTTCCCGGCAAGGTGCGCCCCGGATCGACGGGGATCCCGGTGCCCGGGTACGATCTGCGCTTGGTGGACGACACGGGCAGCGATGTCCCCCGCGGAGAGCTTGGCGATCTTCTCGTGCGCGGCGACTCCACCATGGCCCTCTACTGGAACAAGCACGAGGCCACCAAGGCAGCGCTCAAGGGCGACTGGATCCGCACCGGCGACAAATACTCGCAGGACAAAGACGGCTACTTCTTCCACGGCGGCCGCAGCGACGACATGCTCAAGGTGAGCGGCCAGTGGGTCTCGCCGGTCGAGGTGGAGGCGGCGCTCATCTCGCATCCCTCCGTGCTCGAGTGCGCGGTGGTCGGCGAGGTCGATTCCGACGGGCTGACCAAGCCGCACGCCTTCGTCACGCTCAGGCCCTCGGCGAGCGCGCCGGGGCTGGAAGAGTCTCTCAAGGCCTTCGCCAAGGAGAAGCTGGCCGGCTTCAAGTGCCCGCGCTGGGTGAGCGTCATCGAGGAATTGCCCAAGACGGCGACCGGCAAGATCCAGCGCTTTCTCTTGCGCGCGCGGCCGCGCTGACCGATCGCGCGGGCTAATCCTGGCCGCAAGGCGGGCTAGCTAATCCCGGCCGCCGCAGGCGGGGTAGCTGGAATGGCTATCAATCAAGCCTGGGCGGACGCTTGAAAGCGGGAAAGGGAAGGGGCAGCAGGCGCGCGCCAACGCCTGCGGCGTTGTCACTTGCGCCTGCATTTGGGAAGGAAAAAGCCTGCGCCTTCGGCGCGTCTGCTTCTCGGGATTCCTATCGTTGGAGCTCTGCCCTTTGAAAAGCTTCACGCCTACCAGGAGTCGCGCAGGTTGCTCGACGCTGTGCGGGAAGCCGCCATCTCGGAGGGCCGTTTGCGGGATCAAGCGCTGCGCGCTGCGACCAGCGTTTGCCTCAATATCTCCGAGGGTGCTGGGCGCTCTGGAGCAGCCGACAAGGCGCGGGTCTACGGTATCGCCCGCGGCGAGAACTGCGAGGTTGCGGCGGCCCTGGACATCGCGCTGGCGGGAGGACTCTGTCTTGCGGAACCCGCACGCCGCGGGCTCCTCCATGCGCGGGCAGTCCACGCTTTGTTGTCGGGTCTCATCCGCAGATTCCAAATCGCCGGATGAGCCCCGAGAGCGGCGCGCGCCTGCATCCTTCCCTTTCCCTTTCCCGTCCCCCTCCCCGCCGGTCGTTAATGCGCTCTAGCCAGTTAGGAGTATGCTCTTGCGACCGTGGACGCAGAGCTGCGCGGCTTTCTCACCAGCACTTCCTTCTTCGGCGGCCTTCCTCCCGAAATGGTCGACAAGGTGATGGGCATGCTCAAGGAGCGGCCCATCCGCAAAGGCGAGACGCTCTTCGAAGAGGGCGACAGCGGCAAGTCGATGTACATCGTCCGCAACGGCGCCCTCATCGTCGAGCGGAAGATGCACGATGGCTCGCTCTGCCGGCTGCAGATGATGCGGCCGGGGGACTTCTTCGGCGTGACCACGCTGATCGAGATGGAGCCGCGGCCTTTCGGCTGCGTCGCCGAGCAGGACTCGCTCCTCTACGAGCTGACCAACCTCGATCTCTACAAGCTCTACAAGGAAGACCAGAAGGGCTACATCCTCGTCCTGCAGAACATCAACCGCGAGCTGTGCCGCAGGCTGCGCAAGGCGGCTCAGCGCATCGCCGCGCTCGAGGACCAGCCGCACCAGCTCAAGAAGTAGATCAGCGGCCGAGCTCGGCGGGAGGATGGGGCAAGGATTCATTGCCCGCCGCGTCCACCGTCGCGACTGCGAAGAAGAAGTTGTCGGGGACGAGCGAGGGCAGCACCACGTGGTCGACCTTGCCGAGCAGCGTGCGCTCTTGCCAGCGCACTTCGCCTGCCCCGCGGCGGTAGACGATCACCGAAGCGAGGCGCGGATCGGCCGGCAGCGTCCAGCGCAATTTCGTGTCGGGGCTGACCGCGCCGGCGAGCACGATCTTCTGGGGCGGTGCCGGAGCGAAGGCGAGCGAGGCGATGGCCGCCGCCAGCGCCCTGCAAAGCCGCGCGGCATAGGGCGCGTCGAAGTGGGCCAGGTCGTCGCCGTATTCGAGGCCGTTCTCGATGCGCGGAGTCTGGTGCTGGCGGCGGTAGTTCTCGCGCGACTCCATCAGGCGCACGGCGGGATATCCGAGACGCGCGAAAGAAATGTGGTCGGAGCCGCGGGCGATGCGGTCGCGCCGCAGCATCAGACGCAGGGTGAGGCCCTCGCTGTACCGCTCGCCCACCGACTGCAGATAGCGCGCCCACTCGCGCGCCGGGCTGTCGTTCTCGCCGCCGACCGCCTCGCGCAGCTTCTTCTGCGCCTCGCTTTCGACCGCGGGCACGCCTTCGGAAAAGATCCGTCCGCTGCTGGTGTCGCGGATCCCGTCCTGTCCCTCGCCGTTGCCGGCGATGTCGACGCTCGTCATCGCCAGGATCTCCAACCCCTCGGACTTGAGCCGCTCGGCCAGATGCTGCGAACCGACCAGGCCCTGCTCCTCGCCCGCCACCGCCACGAAGTAGAGCGAGACAGCGGGCTGCTCGGCGGCGAAGGCGCGCGCCATCTCCAGCGCCATCGAGACGCCGCTCGCGTCGTCGTCGGCGCCGGGCGCGTCGCTCTTGGCGTCCATCGGGTCGGTGGGGATCGAGTCGTAGTGGCCGGTCATGACGATGGCCTGCCGGCTGCGCGCGGCGTCCGTGCCGGGGATGACGACGCCCAGGTTGACGATCTCGACCGGCGCCGGGATGCGCGGCCCGGTCGGGGCCAGGAAGCGATCCTCGAAGGGCCGCGAGCGCTGCCCGATTCTGCCGAACTCAGTCGCCAGCCACTTGCGCGCGGCGCCGATGCCGCGCGGCCCGGAAGTTTCCGAGAGAGTGTGGCGGGTGCCGAAGGAGACCAGCCTCGCCACCGTCGCCTGCAGAGGGGCGGGCTCGATCCGCTGGACGATGGCCTCGACGCGCGGATCGCGACGCTCCTGCGCGGCGGCTCCGAACGCGAAAAAGAGAATCCAGATTTTTTTCATGCGGCCTCTTTTAGCGCAGGATGAGCTCGATGCGGGTGCGCGCCTTCGACTGGCTGCGGGGCCTGGCGGTGCTGGTGATGATCCAGACGCACTCGCTCGTGCTCCTGCGGCCCGAGCTGCGCAAAGACCGGCTCTTCGATGCGCTGCAATGGATCGACGGGCTGGTCGCGCCCGCCTTCATCCTCGCCGCCGGGTTCTCGCTCGCGCTGGTGCAGGTGCGCGCCGCGAGCGGTCAGGGCTCGAGGTCGGCGAGGCTGCGCCGGACGCTGCGGCGGCTCTTCGAGGTGCTCTTCGTCGCGACGCTGGTGAACTGGATGTGGTTCCCCATCTTCCGCGAGCCCCGCTGGATCCTGCGCGTCGACATCCTCCATTGCATCGGGCTTGCGCTCCTCATCGCGCTGCCGGCGCTCTTTCTCCTTGCGCCACGGCCGCGCCTCTTGCGCTGGGTCGCCCTCGCCCTGGCAGCCCTGGTCTTCGGCCTCTCGCCTTACGGCGAACAGCTGCATGGCCCGTGGGCGATGCTGGCCAACGGCAGCACCGGCGCCGTCTTTCCCCTCTTGCCCTGGGCGGGCTACGTCTATCTCGGCGCTGCCATCGGGGCCTGCGCGGGCGACGCGCGCGCAACTGCGCGCTGGCTCTTTGGCCTCGCGATCGCGGGAATCGTCCTCTGGGTTCTCACGCCGCAGGTCGCGGCCCTCTATCCACCGCACAATTTCTGGGTGACCGATCCCGCCAACCACGCCCGCCGCTGGACGCAGGTGTGCCTGATCGCCCTGGCGCTGCTCGGGGCAGAAAAGCTCTGGCAGGGGTCGTGGCAGGCCTCACTGCCGGTGCGCTTCGTCGAGGTCTTCGGCAGCTCGTCTTTGGCCGCCTACTTCTTCCACCAGATGCTCCTCTACTTCCGCATCTTCGGCTTCTCCTTCGAGCACCTCTGGGGCAGCTCCTGTTCGTGGGGCCGCTATGCGCTCCTGCTCGCGCTCCTCATCGCGATGACCTTCGCGCTCACGGTGCTGGTCGATCGGATCTATCGCCTCTTCGATCGCGGCAGCCAGGCGAGGCCCGCATCGGTGTCGGCGAGCGGCTTGTATTCAAGTCCGACGCAGCCCTCGTAGTCGAGCGCGTCTAGCTCGTCGAGAAACTGCGCGATCGGCTCCAGGCCCGTCCCGGGCTCGTGCCGCCCCGGCACGTCCGCCACCTGGACGTGAGCGATGATTTCGGCGTGCTCCAGCAGCGCCTGCCGGGCGTCCTTGCCCATCATGCCGGCGTGATACTGGTCGAGCTGCAGCCCCACGAAATCGGACTCGGCGGCGCGCACCAGCGAGGCGGCGATGTCCGGCGTGGAAGCGAAGTAGCCGGGCATGTCGAAGGTGTTGATCGCCTCGACGAGAATCTGGATCCCGGCGCGCTCGGCCAGAGGCGCCGCTGCGCGCAAGTTGGCGACGGCGGTCCGCTCGGCCAGCTCGCGCGGCGCGCCTCCTGGAATGCCCGCGAGCGCATTGATCCGCCAGGTCCCCAATCGCTGCGCGAAGGAGATGGCTTCGCGCACGCTGGCGAGGAATTCCTCCTCGCGCCCCGGCAGCGAGAGCAATCCGCGCTCGCCTTTCGCCCAGTCGCCCGGCCGCGGGTCGAAGAGCACCAGCTCGAGCCGCAGATCGCGCAGCGCCTTCTCCACCTCCGCCGGATCGAGCGGATGAACGAAGAGGATCTCCACCCGCGAGAACCCCGCCTCTGCCGCGGCGCGAAAGCGATCCATCTGCGGCAGCTCCGGCCAGAGCAGCGTGAGGTTCGCGGCGAAGCGCGGCATCAGGCCACCTTCACTCCGGCTGCTTCTTCCCAGAGCTGGACGAGCGCGCTCATGTCCTTGTCGGAAAGGCCGCGCGCCTTCGCCTCGAGAAAGCGCTGCTCCGCGAGCGCGCCGAGAAAGAGGGGCACGCCGGCGCCTTTGGCCTGGTCGTGGATGAGCCCCAGGTCCTTGAGGATCAGGCTCAGCGGGGTCGCGGGCGAGAAGTCGCGCGAGATGAAGCGCGGCATGTTGCGGGTCATCATCGTCGAGCCGCCGTAGGAGCTGCCGATCACCTCCAGGAGCGTCTGCGCGTCGGCCCCCAGCTTCCTGCCGAAGACGGCCGCCTCGGCGATGGCGGCGGTGTGGACGCCGACCAGGAGCTGATTGACCAGCTTCACCACCTGTCCCGCGCCGGGGCCGCCGCAGAGGCGGATGTTCTTGCCGAAGGCACGGAAAACGGGAAGCGCGCGGTCGAAGCTCTTCTGCTCTCCGCCGACCATGACGGTGAGCGTGCCGCCTTGCGCGCCGGCCGGTCCGCCCGACACGGGCGCATCCAGAAAGGAAGCGCCGCTGCCGCCCATGAGCTCGTGCAGGCCGCGGCTCTGCTCGACGCTGACCGTGGAGTGGTCGGCGAAGAGCGAGCCTTTGCCCGCGCCCTTGGCGAGCTCGCGGTAGACCTCGGCCACCGAGTCGGGCGTGGGGAGAGCGGTGAGCACGACCTCGCTGCGCGCGGCCACCTCGCGCGCCGAGCCCGCCGGACGCGCCCCCTTGGCGGCGAGCGCGTCGATGGCGCCGCGCGAGCGGTTGTAGACATGCACGGTGAACCCGGCGGAGAGGAGCCGCTCGGTCATGGGGCGACCCATCTTGCCCAGCCCGACGAATCCGATCTGTTCGCTCATGCGCGACCGATACCACTCAGGCGGCCGGCGGAGCGAGCGAAGCGAGGTATCTGTCGAGCCGCAGGCGGAAAGTGCGCTCGGAGTCGACGAACTGCATCCCGGCGCCCTCGCCGATGCCGTGGATGACCAGCGCCTTGGCGGGGACCGGCCCGTTGTCCCCGAGGTCGAGATGCACGTCGAAGGCTTCGCCGGCGGAGCCGGGAAGGCGCTCGACGAAGATTCCCACTGCGCTGATGTTGCGCGCGCGGAAGGCGTTCGGGCCGGTCATCACCCTGAGCTTGCTCGGCAGGCGCGGAAAGGCGCGGTGGTTCTGCGACGCCGACTTGAGCGCCGTGGCGATTCGCCGCTGCGCCACCGAGGGGAGATCGACGAAGCGGGCGCGGAACCCCGGATGGCGCGCGTCGGGCTCCTTGCGGGTGGACTCGGTCACTTCGCCCACCACCACTTCCGGCCGGCTGTCGTCGGGAAGCTGCATCGCCATCGAGGCCCGCTGGCCCACCCGTGGGGGCATCAGGCAGTGCACCCAGATCTCCTCGAGCGAGAGCTTGCCCGAGGTGGTCTGCACCACCCTCTTCTCCGCCGCGACCAGCACGGGAATGACGATGATCTGCTCCGACGTCGCCCCTGCCACTGATTCCCCCGGCCGCTGCTTCCGCCTCGATCGATGGCGCGCCTCACTATCACATCGGTGTTGCAAAGCAGCGCCGCTCTTTTTCTCGCTCTTGACGACGCAGGAAGTTTCGCGGTTGACTGCGCCGCGTCTCGGGGCAGTACCAAGGATTTTGCATTGACGCCTGGAGGGGCTGCCATGCAATTGCGCGGGATTATCGTCCTATCCGTCGTCTTCGTATTTTCACTCTTGTTTTCTCGCCCTGCCGCCGCGCAGACGACGGGGACTGCTGAAAATCCGGCGCCGCCGGCAGATCAGCCCGCCGCACAGGCGCCCGTGCCCACGGAGACGACCACGCCCGCCGCCGAGCCCACGGCGGGCAAGAAGAAGGCGGAGGAAGAGATCGTCGTCACCGGCACGCGCATCCGCCGCAAGGACTTGACCACCCCGGCGCCGGTGACGGTCATCAGCAAGGAGCAAGTCACGGCCAGCGGCCGGGTCTCGCTCGGCGAATTCCTCCAGACCCTGCCCGAGCAAGGCAATGCCTTCAACACGCAGGTCAACAACGGCGGAAGCGGCGCTACGCGCATTAACCTGCGCGGCCTCGGCAATTTGCGCACCCTCGTCCTCCTCAATGGCCGCCGCATGGTGGGCGCCGGCACCGGCGCCAACTCCGGCAGCGGGGTCGACCTCAACAGCATCCCCGTCGCGGCCGTCGAGCGCATCGAGATCCTGAAGGATGGGGCATCGCCGCTCTACGGATCCGACGCTATCGGCGGGGTCGTCAACATCATCACCCGCAAGGGCTTCTCCGGCACCGAAGCGAGCGCGTATTCGGGCACCTCGACGCACGGCGACGGCGCCACGTACGACTTGAACATCACCACCGGGACTGCGGGCGACCGGGGCAGCGTTCTCTTCTCGGCCGGGTACTACAACCAGAACCCGGTCATCGCCGGCGACCGGGATTGGAGCCTCTACCAACTCTCCTACAATTTCGCCAAGAACACCGAAACGAGGGTCGGCAGCACCCGCGCGCCGAACGGGCGCATCATCGGTAACAGCGCCAAGGACCCGAACGGCGTGACGGGGAATGCCGCCTGGTTGGCCCTGCTCAGCGCGAACCCGAAGGCTGGCTCGTTTACCTACGATCCGTCGCTCGGCTCCTGGCGCCCGTTCAATGCCAACGTGGTGGCGCCCACCGGCGACCTCTATAACTTCCAGCCCATCAACTACGACGTCACGCCCGCCCGGCGGATCAGCCTCTACTCGATGGGCGACACGAAGTTGGGAGATGTCGCGCGCGGCTTCTTCGAGGCGTCCTACACCAACCGCGAGTCCTCGTATCAACTCGCGCCCGAGCCGCTCATCATCGGGACCGGCGGCGCTGCGGTCACCATCTCCAAGGACAACTTCTACAACCCGTTCGGTCGCGACTTCACCCAGTACACCAAGCGCCTCACCGAGTTCGGTCCCCGCCAGCAGTACCAGACCGTGGGCACCTACCGCATCGTCGGCGGGCTAGACGGGACGCTCCCGGCGGGCTGGGTGTGGGACGCCTCCCTCAACTACGGCCGCACGCAGTGGGTGAACACCAACCGCGGCAACTTGATCGTCAGCCACCTGCAGAATGCGATCGGCGCCACCTACCGGGACAGCACCGGAACGCTCCAGTGCGGGGCCAAGGCCAACGCCGACGGCAGCGCGCCTTTCGCCGGCTGCGTGCCGATCGACCTCTTCCACGGCGAAGGCGCCATCAGCTCGAACATGGCCCAGTACCTCCAGTTCAGCGGCGTGAGTCAGATCGACAACGAGCTCACCGTCGCACAGGCGAACCTCGCCGGCGAGCTTCCCATCCAGCTGCTGGCGGACCGGCCGCTGGCGCTCGCCGTAGGATACGAGATCCGCTGGGAGTCGGGGAGGGATGTCCCTGACCCCGTCACGGCGGCGGGCGACTCGACCGGCAACGCGCGCCTCGAGACCGCTGGCCGCTTCCACGTCAACGAGGGCTATGGCGAGCTGTCGATCCCCATCGCCAACAACATGACTGGGGTTGATGTTCTCGAGGCCTCCGCTGCCGCGCGCGTCTTCAACTACAGCACCTTCGGCTCGGATTGGACGTACAAGTTCGGCGGCCGCTGGCGCATCATCCCCGATGTCACCCTCCGCGGCACCTACTCCACCGCGTTCCGCGCTCCCAGCATCACCGATCTCTATCTGGGCGCCTCGGACAGCTTCCCCAGCGTGAAGGATCCCTGCGCGGATCTCTCGGCGGCTACCGCTGATCTGAAGGCCAATTGCGCGAAGGACGGAGTGCCTGCCGCGGGAAACGGGCTGGTCGGAGAGACGCAGCTTCGTACGCGGCTCGGCGGCAACCCGAATCTAAAACCGGAAACCGCCAAGATCTTCACGGTGGGCACCGTGCTCGAACCGAGCATGGCGAGGGGACTCTCGGTGACCGTGGACTACTACTACATCAAGATCGACGGCGCGATCGCACCGGCGGGGGCCTCCTACATTCTCAGCAGGTGCTATCCCGACGTGGGCGGTCGGGATGAGTCGTACTGCGCCCTCGTCCACCGGGACACCGCCGGCGGAGTCTCGCGCGTCGACAATTTCAACTTGAACGTCGGCGGGAGAGAGACGGCGGGCATCGACCTCGCGGTGCGCTACGCCATCCCATCGGCCTTCGGCCGCTTCGGACTCGGGTTCGATGGCAACTGGCTGCAGTACTTCAGGCAGATTCAACCCGACGGCACGGTCATCAACGGCCGAGGCAACTTCGACATCGGCATCCTCAACCAGGGGACGGGCGGCGTCTACCCGGCATTCAAGTCGCTGTCCGCCGTCAATTGGAGCATGGGCGGGCTGGGAGCGGGCGTCTTGTGGAGGTACGTGGGCGGGTTCAAAGAGTGCGCGGACGCCAACGGAATCGAAAACGGCCTTTGCGCCACCAACCCGCTGGGTCTGTCGCGAAGGGTGAAGGCCTACTCGAGCTTCGACGCGTACGTCAGCTACGATCTGAAAAGCTCCGCGGGGAGGACCAACTTTGCGGTCGGCGCGCACAACGTGTTCGACGCCCGCCCGCCTCTGATCTACGCGGCCTTTGCCCCGACTTCCGACCCCACCGGATACGACTTCATGGGCCGTTTCATCTATGCCCGCGTCGGGCACAGGTTCTAGCTAGGTCTCGGCTTCCTGCGCAGAGCGGCAAGCAGCCCTATCAGGCCGAGGGCCTCCCAGCCGCCGGCCTCGGATGAGCAGCCGCAGAAGCCGGGATTGTCGACCCAGACGGTCACGTGCGGCGACCACCCTTCGGTGCCGACGAGGTCGGTTGCCCGGACCTTGAGGTCATGCGCGCCGTCGCTCACTCTCCTCGTCTCCCAGGAGAACACCGCCGGCGAGCTCGCCGCCCGGCCGCCTTCCCATCTCTCGCCGTCGACGAAGAGCTCGATGCTGGAGAGACTCGTGCCTCTGCTCGCCGAGGCACCGACCACGACCCGCGCGGTCTTGCTCACGGTTTGCGCGTAGAGCGGCCAGGAGATGACGGCGTGCGGCGCCGCCAGAGCGACGACTTCCACACCGGCCACGTGCGAGGCCGAGGCGCTCGACGCGATCACCCGCCCCTGGGAACGGCTCGCGCGAAGCCAGGTCGGTCCGAGGAGATTCATCGTCGCCGAGCCTCCCGCCAGCACGCTGGCCGGCTCGAAGCTGGCGCTGACTCCCACCGGGAGGTGAGAGGCGGAGAAGGTGATCAGCTCTGGTTCGCCGGCGATCACAGCGGTGGCGATCCGCAGCGCGCTGGTTCCCGCGGCGCCCACCGGAACTTCGGTTCTCTCCGGCGCCAGGGAGAAGTCGTTGGCGATGACCACGGCCGTGCCCGCCGCGGATTGGACCACGCCTCCGGCTGCAGCCTGGACCAGGAAGGAGAATTCGCCCTGAGCGGTTCCACCAGTGGCGTGCAACACCAGCGCCGTCGCTTCGCCCGCCTGTATCGACGCCGGAGCAAGAGACGCCGTGATCCCGGGCGGAAGAGGTGAAAGGGAGATCGCGAGCATCTTGGACGCTGCCGCAGGGGCGAGCGCCGCACTGGAGACCACCCAGCTGGAGTCCCGGTCGAGGGCCAGCGTCCCCCGCGTCGGCGAAACCCAGATCATGAAGTCCGTCTCGGGCGGCGCGCAGCCCGGCAGAGCGAAGGTGGCGATGCGGGTGCGCCAGTTGAAGGCGCCGGCCGCCGGGAGGTAGGGGGCCGTGTACCAGAACGTGCAGTCGTCGGAGGGATCGACCGAGAGGCTGGTGTAGTCGCCCCAGCGCAGGGAGCCGATCTGCGGCCCGCTGCTGGTGAGAGTGACCGCCTCGCCCTGACCCATCATGCCGGGCGGATCCGCCGCGGTGCGCCCGGTGTATGCGATGGCCGGGTAGCTCGTCTGTCCCGATAGACTGAAGCCAAGCCCGATCCCGCCAACGCGATCCATGGCGATGCTGCCCATCCAGCGCCAGTTGGCGTCGGGCGCGTAAGTGCCCTGCTGATGGATGAAGGGTTCGCCACCAGGGTCCTGCACCTCGTACCAGCGAATGCCGCTCGAGTTCCCGGCCGAGACGGTGTGGTTGGCGACGAGCACTTCTCGATTGCCAAAATTGCGGTATGCGACCCGGAACATCATCCGGTCCGACAGCGCGTCGAGCATGTCCACGGTCCCTTGCTGCGGGATGCAAACGCCCGTGGACAGCCGATCGCACGCCGCCGTGAAGGGCGCGACCGCGAGCTCGACGGGATAGAGCGCCGTCTTCTCCGGCGCCGCCCAATCGACGTGGTACTGATAAAGGACGAGCGAATTGCGCCCGAATCCGACGATCATCCCCGGCTCGCCGGGCGGCGGTGGGATCCTCCCATCGAGGTCGGCCGGGGTCATTCCGCTCATCTCGCCGCGAGGGATCTCCATGCACTGCTGGTCGGCGGGTTCTCCGGCGAGCATGTGCTCCCGATCGAAGGCGCAGATGTCGATCCCCAGGAAGGCGCCTCCGGCAACCTCTGCGTACTCGTTGTAGGTGGCGTAATACGCGTCGGGCCAGACGCCGAGCTTCGGGTAGTCGTTGAAGAAGGCGTACGGGTAGGAGTATCGCGCGTAGGGCCCCATCGGGTCGGAGGTGCGCGAGACCGCGATGCACTCGAGATAGGAACCCCCGTTGAGGTTGGGGATCGCGAGCTGGCTGATCAGCCAGCGGTCCGCGAGGGGATCGTAGAGCACCACCCCGTCGCCCTCGTCGCTGGTCTCGCATCCATCTCCGAAGCCGGCGAAGAGCGTCCGGGTGGGCACCGGGCCGAAGAGAGTCTCGCCTTGCTTGGAGAAGACGGCGAAGCTCGAGTTGACGATCTGTACATAATGCGCCGGCCCGACGTCGCCCTCGGGATCAGGCGGATCGTATTTCACTTCGAAGGGCGCGACCTGCCGCGCTCCGACGAAATTCTCGCCGATGCCTTCGAAGCTCGTGCCCTGCTGAGGCGCGGCCAGGGTCGGCGCGTTGTCCTGCAGCACCGGGTCGCGCGTGGGGGCAGACCACTGCAGAGACGGAACACGGCGGGGCTGGCGATCTTCGCGCGGAGGCAAAGCGCGAGCAGGCTCGAGGAGCCAGAGGGGGGCGGAGACATCGGAGCGTCCCAGGGCGGCCTGCTGTGGGCGGCCCTGTGGAGGAAGCGCGAGTGCAGCGCTCGCGCCGACCGACGCCAGAGATGCCAGGCGGAGGTCCATGGAGAGAGAATAGTCCAAAGAGCGCGCCTCGCGCTCCCGTTGACAGCGCCAGATCTCTCTTGTCTACTCTCGCGCCTTTCGCGGGCTCAGCGCAGGGGCGCAATGTTCGATAACATCACCGCTCGAAAAGCAAAACGGCGCAGCGGCGTTTCGATGGCGGTGTCCATCATCCTCCATGCCGGAGCCGTCGTCGCAGCCGTCGCCGTCAGCTACGCGCGCGCCCACATGCCCAGACACGAAGAAGCCGTGGCGGTGACCTTCCGGCCTCCTTCTCCCCCGCCTCCTCCCCCTCCTCCTCCGGCCGGCCACAAGCCGAAGACGCCGCGGCCCAAGCCGGTCGTCAAGGTCACGCCGCCCGCCGCGATCATCCAGCCGAAGGAAACGCCGAAGGAGGAGAAGCTGCCCGAGCCCGAGGAGGAGGAAGAGGAGGAAGGCACAGAAGGAGGCGTCGAGGGCGGGGTGGTGGGCGGAGTGGTCGGCGGCGTCCCGGGCGGCACCGGCACGGTGGTCGCGCCGCGGCTGGAGGCGGACGAGAGCACGGTGCACCTCAAGAAGATCTCCGGCCCCATCCCCGAGTACACGGAGCAGGCGATGGAGCACGAAGTGCAGGGGGTGATGATCGTCAAGTGCGTGGTCACGACGGACGGTACCGTCTACGGCTGCCGGGTCTTGAAGAGCCTGCCCTTCATGGACCGCCAGGTGATCTCGGCACTGGAGCGCAGCCGCTACGAGCCCTATCTGGTGAACGGCCGGCCGGTAGAGATCGACATGACCTTCAGAATCCGCCTCCAGCTGCCCCAGTAGCCAATGCGCGCGCTCGGGCACGCTGCGCTTCTTCTCGCTTGCGGCTGCGCGGGCCTGGGCGTGAACAAGCGATCTCCGGCGAACATCGCCAACGGCGCGCTCACGCCGACGCTGCCTCCCGCCGCCAACTACGGTCCCGACGCGACGAAGACCTGTCCCACGGCAGGCGCGAATGGCGAAGTGGCCTCGCTGCTCGCGGAGCAATCGCAGGGAAAGACGCCGCCGCAGCAGGACGGGCGCCTTTGCGAGATGGCGGAGACGCTGCTCTCCTGGGATCCCGCCGAGCTGCCCCCGGACCAGGTCCTCAGCTTCCTCTCCTTCTACTTCGGCCTTCCCCAGCCGGCACGGCGCATCGTCATCACCAGCATCGAGAGCGAGGACGTCCGCCAGCTGGCGCCACCGCTGGCCGATGGTGTGCAGAGCTTCGCGGCCACCGCCGCGCTGCCGCGGTACGGCCTGTCGACGCAGCGGGTGAAGAAGGGCACGACCAAGGTGGTGCTGGTCATGCAGGAGGGGACGCTCGAGCTGGAGCCGGTCCCGCGCAAGCTCGCTCCGGGCGCGCAGGCAACGCTGAGCGGCCGCGTGGCCGGTCCGCTGGAGAATCCCAAGGTCACCGTCAGCGACGTGCTCGGGCACTTCGAGACTCCGAAGGCGGAGGGGAAGTCCTTCAAGGCCGAGCTGCGCTGCGGCGACAAGCGCGGCAAGATCGTCGTCGAGATCCACGGCGAGGAGCAGGGATCGGAAGTGCCGGCCGCCAACTTCCCGGTTCACTGCGGCGAAGACCCGCCCACTTCGGTGGCTTTGGCGCCGCAGCAGCCGGAGGCGCCGGCCGCGTTCGAGAAGAAGCTCTTGGAGCTGATCAATGCGGAGCGGAGCACGGCCGGGCTCAAGCCGCTCGAATGGGATGACGCGGTCGCCGGTGTGGCGCGCGAGGTTTCCGAGGCGCGGCGCGAGGCGATGAAGGGCGGCAGCTCGGTCCCCTCCGACATCGTGCAGCGCTTGAAGAAGGTGGACGTGATCTCTCCCCTGATCCTGCAGAACTCCGCGCAGGCGCGCAGCGCCGAGGACGCCGCCACGCGCTTCTTGATGAGCCCCGCCCACCGCGCTCATTATCTGAGCGCCGAGGCGACGCACGCCGGCATCGGTGCGGCGGCGCTAACCGACGCGGCGGGAAAGCCTTTTGCCGTCGTCACCGAACTGTTCGTCAAAGAGCTGCAGCCGCTCGATGTCGCGGAGCTCCGCGAGAAGCTCTACGGCGCGCTCGCCCGGCGCCGCTCCGGCGCGCGCGCCCCTGCCCTGCGCAAGGACGCCGGGCTCGAAGAGACCGGGCAGAAGTACGCGACCGAGCTGGCCGCCGCGCGCGGCGAACTGCCCAAGCCGAGGGAGAAGGAGCTGACCTCTCCGCTCTACAAGCAGTTCCTCTCCGTCAACGTCCTCGGGGGAGCCAAGAACGATCCGCTGGAATTCGCCGAGGAGCCGGGAGTCCTCTCTACCGGGAAGGTGATGGGAGTGGGCGTGGCGCAGGGAACTCATCCGGTGCTGGGGAAGAATACCGTTTTCGTCGTCATCCTCATCGGGACGCGCAGATGAGGCTGCGTTCATCGCGCTCGCTTCCGACCTGACCCTGTAAAGTCGCCGGTCCGATTCCCGGACCCCCGGTCCTGTTTTTCAAAAAAAAATAATTTTTTTTCTGCGCCTGTTCACCAGCCGACCCCTCCCGGTCCCCTGGCGTGCAAGCGGGCGGGTGCCTAGCTTCCCCGCCCAGGAGGGGGAGCAAGATGAAATGGCGGGCGACCTGCGCGGCCTTTGCGGCTGCGGCGGCTGCGGCTGCAATCGCGGCAGAAGCACACGAATTTTCCTGCATCAAAACGGTGAACGGAGAGGTGATCCACGAGATCCACCACTATCCGGCCAAGCTCCATTTCAAGATCACCATCACCAACACCCATCCGGATGAGTCCACCGCGCTCGCCGTCGAGGACCGGATGCTGGAGTCGCTCGGGTTCAAGTTCACCCCCGCGGCGCCTTTCACCCTGAAGGTGGGCGAGTCGATAACCTCCAAATTCGACGTGAAGGTCGAGAGCAAGGCGGAGTGCGAGGCCCTCGCCAAGGCCAACTCCTGCAACCGCGAATTCGACGACTTCTTCAAGATCATCCACGACGTCGGCGAGACGGACTGCGCCGCCCGCATCCTCTGCGGCGAGGAGAAGGGCCCGAGCTGCGGGGGTGGCGACGAGGACCACGGCGACGCCGACAAGGACGACGACGACCACCACGACAGCGACGCCGACCGCGACGACGAGCACGACTTCGACGAGTGCGCCTGCCGCGAGGGCAGCAAGAAGCACGGCCTCGGATTCTGGAAGGTGCACGAGGACGCGGTGGCCGCCTGCGTGGCGGGCGGGCCGGTCGACCTCGGCATCGCCAAGGTCAAGACCATGGCCGACTTCGAGGGAGTCCTCTGGGGCTCGCCCGACAGGTTCCAGTGCGGAGAGGAGCGCAGCCGTCTCGACAAGGAGCGCTTCATCCTGGCGCGCAAGCTCCTGGTCGCGACCTGCAACGTGCGCGTCCTCGGCGCCGAGTTCCACGATGGCGACGAGGTCACCGACGTCCTTGGGGCGCTGAGCCGCACCTCCTGCCGCGACATCCACGGCTTCAAGATCGAGATGAAGAAGGACCGCGACTGCGACGGCCAGCACGCCGTCAAAGGACCGGCGACGCCCGAGCACGCGCAGTCGATCGCGGTCGATCCGACGCAGTCGTCGGGCCAGGAGTGCAAGGACGTTTGCGAGGGCGGGGAGGACGACTGATGAAACGGGCATGGATGATGGCTCTGGCGGTGGCGGCAGCCTGCGGCACGGGAGCGCAGCACGCGGATGAAGCCCTCCACGCCGCGGCGGGCGTGGGCACGGACACCTCGGGCACGACGGGCGAAGTGCGCATCCTCGGCGTCAACGGCGCGGCCTTCTCGTCCTTGACGATGAACGTCTCGGCCGCCGAGGTCCGGGCCAACGGTACGGTCGTCACCAACGCGATCGTGACCAGCAAAGTGGAGCTGGCGAATCCGAACCAGGCCTGGCTGCTCTCGAAGTTCACCATCCCGAGCGGGGTGGAGAAGCTCGAGGTCACGGTCTCGCTCGAGGACGGCGGGGCCTTCGTCAAGTCGGGCAAAGGCGGCGAAATCCGCGCCGGGTGCTCGGTGATCAAGCTCTCCGTCCCGGTCTCGCTGCTCAAGCTGCGCGGGCATGTCGTGCTGCACCTGGACCTGGCCAACTCGATGGTGATCAAGGGCGAGGTGGCGGAGCTCGTGCCGAACTTCGCCGTGCATTACTGAGCGCGGCCCGCCGCTGAACGATTCTGGATGCGCTATAGACTGGCGCGATGAAGATCGCGCCAGTCGCATTTCTTCTCGCTCTCTCCGCCTGCAAGCATGCCCCGGCCGCCGCGCCGGACCGGGGCTCCATCGAGAAGAGCAACGAGAACGCCCAGGTCCTTCTCGAGGTCGCTGCGCGCTTTGCTCCCGAGCAGGCGGCGCGCCTCGGCGTACCGGGGCTCGACGATCGCATCTCGGACTTCACGCCCGGCCACCGGCAGCGGCAGCGCCAGGCGCTGCGCGAGGCTTTGGCGCGCTTGCAGCAGAAGAAAGAGGAAGACCCGATGGTGGCGGAGGATCTGGAGATCCTCGTCGCGGCCGCCAAACGGCAGATCCGCGGCTCGGAGCTGTCGGAAAAGTACGAGGTGCCTTACACGAATCTACCGCGGCTGGTCTTCGGCAACGTGCGTTCGCTGCTCGACGTGCAGGTCGCGCCCGAGCGGCGGCCGGCGGCGCTCGAGCGGGTGCGCAAGTATGCGGGCGTGGTGGCGCTGGCCGAGGACGAGACGCGCGCGGGGCTCGCGCAGGCATCGCTCTTGCCGCCCAGCCGGCTCGAGGTGGAGGAGGACCTGCGCACCGCTCCCTTCCTCATCGACGGCGTCGAGAAGCTGTTCAAGCAGTTCGAGATCCCCGGCCACGTGGAACCAGTCGCAAAGCTGAAAGCGCAGCTCGCGCAGTATGTGGAGTTCGTCAGGGCGGAAGTGCTGCCACGGGCGCGCGATGATTTCCGCCTGCCGCCCGAGCTGTACGCCTTCCGGCTCGAGCAGTTCGGCGTGGACATTCCGCCCGCCGAGCTGGCCACCCGCGCGCATGCCGCCTTCGCGCAGTACCAGTCGGAGATGAACACGGTCGCGGCGCGGCTCGGATTCGACGACTACCGCAAAGCCATCCGGGAATTGAAGAAGCAGCAGATCCCCGACGGCGAGGTGCTGGCGCACTACCAGAAGCGGCTGGCGGACATCGAGCAGATCATCCGCGAACACCGGCTCGTCTCGCTCCCCGGCCGGGCGGCGAGGATCCGGCTCGGCACTCCGGCGGAGAACGCGCAGCAGCCCGCGCCGCACATGGTGCCGCCCCGCCTTCTCGGCAACACCGGCGAGCAGGGCGAGTTCGTCCTGCCGCTCGGGATCCCCGGCGCGGCCGAGATGAAGTACGACGACTTCAACTACAGCGCGGCCTCCTGGACGCTGACGGCGCATGAGGCGCGCCCGGGGCACGAGCTGCAGTTCGACGGCATGGTGGAGCGCGGAGTCTCGATCGCGCGGGCGATCTTCGCCGGCAACAGCGCCAACACCGAGGGATGGGGACTCTACGCGGAGGCGATCACGCTCCCCTACATGCCTGACGACGGCAAGCTGATCTCCCTGCAGCTGCGGCTGCAGCGGGCGGCGCGCGCCTTCGTCGATCCCGAGCTGCAGCTGGGGAAGTGGACGCCGCAGGACGCGCGCGAGTTCCTCCAGCGCGAAGTCGTTCTCTCGCCGGCCTTCGCCAAGGAGGAGGTGGACCGCTTCACCTTCCGCGCACCGGGCCAGGCAACCTCCTATTTCTATGGCTACACCCGGCTGCTCGAGCTGCGGGCCGAGGTGGAAAAGAAGCTCGGCGCGAATTTCGATGCGCAGCGGTTCCACGACTTGATCCTGGCGCAGGGACTCCTGCCGCCCGATCTGCTCAGGCGCGCCGTGCTCTCCGCGCTCTGAGCGCAGCCGCAGAAACCAGCAAGACCGGGATCCACGCCGTGCCGCTCCCGCCGCTGCTGCAGCCGGTGGGCACGCAGACGCCGCCGATGTCGATGGTGCCCGGCGGGCAATTCCCGCCGCCGCCGCCTCCCCCGCCCTGCCCGCCCGAGACGGTGGCGATCGCCTTCGATTGTCTCTGCGCGCCGCCGGCGGCGCCCTGGATGGTGAAATACGTCCCGCCGTTGCTCGCGCTGCCGTCCACCGAGAGCGTCAAGGTGGCGCTCTGGCCGGGGGCGATCTGCGTCTTGTCGAACTTGCCGCTCATCCCGGCGGGCAGGCCGCTCGCGCCCAGAGTGATGCTGCCCGGCGTGCCCGAGGTCGCGACCGAGCTCACGACGTAGCTCGCCGACTGTCCGGCAGCGATGTTCTGGTTGCCAGGGTTGAGCACGATGGCAAAGTCGGTCGGCGTCGCCCCCGCCACGCAGGCCCCGTGCGTGTTGGACCATTCCTTCTGCACCGTCCAGCTCTGGTTGTGCGCGGTGACAGCCGCTTCCTCGCCGTTGCAGATGTCGCCGATCTCTCCGTCCTGGCCCTGGGGATCGTACCAGCCCAAAGGCGGCGCGAAGTCGGTGGCGAGACCGACGTCCGCGTCGGTGGTGGCCTCGACCAGCTCGTGCGAGGCGACCGAGGTGGTGTTGTTGAATCCGCCGGCGAGGGGACCGCAGCCGAGCTCGCAACCGTCGGTGGTGACGTTGGGAATGACGCCGTAGGCGATGTTGCTCGGGCTATGCTGGATGGTGCTGTGGTACGCGCAGAACTGCTGGCAGGACTTCGCGGTCCCGCCGTTGCCGTCGGGCATGGAGATGGTCGTCCCGGCGGGGAAGTGGATCATGTAGAGCGTGTTGGCGTCGGGCGCCGGCAGCTTGCCCGCCTTGATCTGCGCTTGCAGCTCCGCGCCGATCTGCTGGTCGGTGATGCTGGTCGCCGTGATCGAAGGCGCGAGAGTCACCGTCGCCCCCGCGGTGCCGCGGCCGACCTTCATGCCCGCGCCGTTGCCGCCCGAGTAGCTCTTGATGTCGGCGTCGTACTCGGCGAGGAAATCGTAGTAAGGGCTGTCGGTGACCGCCGCGTAGAAGCTCCCCATCTGGGACGACACCTGCGCCGGCACGTGCGAGCCCCACATCACCGGCACGACGTGGACGTTGGCGATCACCCGCCCGCCGTAATAGTTGAGCCAGGCGTTGGCCGGCGCCGCCGCCTCGATGCCCACGGTCTCCTCGATCGTTCGGTCCGGACGCATCGGCGTGACTCCGCGCGGAAGGGCGATGGGAAGAGCGCCCAGCGCGGCGGCGGGCATCACGGCGATTGCGGCTGCAAGGACTTGCATCGGTTCCCCCCTTTGGAATCGCGGGATCGTGAACCCAAAGGAGGAACTTTTCGTCGGTCATCGGACGGATGCGATCGACTCGCGCAACGCGCTCTCGACCGCGGCCGCGAGCTTGCGGGCGCCGCGCTCGTTGGGGTGGCCGTCCCAGCGCTCCGATTCGTCGAGGTCGACCAGCGCCCAGCGCAGGCCCGAGCCGTCGAAGAGCTGGTGCAGGAGCTGCGCTTCGGAATGCGCTTCGAGCGGGCGATCGGGACCAGGGCTGGGCACGAGAAAGAGCGCCGTCCGCGCCCGCCGCGCCACGTCCAGGAGGAGGGCGCGAGTGAGCCGCGCGCTGCCGGCGATGTCCGCCTCGCTGCGGTAGGGGATCTGGTTGACGAACAAGGAGCGCAGCCGCAGCCGGCTTCCGCTCGGCGGCAACACTTCAAACCCCTCGGTGAGCCGCGGGTGATCGTCGATCAGGTTTCGCCCGAGCATGAGCGGCAGCACCACCATCACCACCGCGCGCACGTCGCGGTAGCGCGGCAGCAGATTCGTCAGGCGCAGCCACGCCTGGTCGATGCCGTAGCCGTTGACGGCGAGGTTGACGGCCTGCAGGCCGAGGTCGCTCGCGGCGATGGCGGCAAAGGTTTCGTCCCAGTCGAGGCCGTGGCCCATCGCGATCGACTCGCCGGCGACGAGCAGCGAAGGCCGGACCGGATCGGGACAAGCGCCCAAGGCGGGAACACGGCTGCCCTCAGCATCGAAGGCGAGCCGGACCGTTCGCTCGCCGGAGCGGATGGCCGGCGCGCTGTTGGGACGAAAGATCCAGCCATACAAAGGATGCGGCTCGCCCATGCGCGCCTGGAGGGTGCGGCGCTCTTCGCTCCTCTGCGACTCGAGGTGGCGGAGGAGCAGCTCGGAGACGGGCAGCGCGCAGAGCGCAGCCGCTCCGATGCGGACTACGGCGGGCGCGCGCAATTTCCAGACGGCAGCGGCAAGCCCGGCCGCTGCCAGGAGCGGGACGAGGCGAAGAACGACAAGCAGCGCCGCGCTCGGGGGCAGGTAGGAATCGAGCAAGAAGAAATGCCGCACCAGCCACGGGCGGTCGGCGGCTAGAGAAACCGCCGCGCCCGCGAGGAGGATGAGGAGAGCGGCGAAAGAGCGCACGCACCGTCTCTAGCTGTCGCGTCGGTACACGTCGAGGCGCGCGTCGGAGAAGATTCTCCTCCAAGTCACTTCCGGCCCAGGGAGGCCACGCACAAGGATGGCGAAACGGATCCCCTGGCGCCGCGCAAAGGCGTCGAAGTCACCGCGCGGGAGCGGCCGCTGCGCGGCGTATTCGGAGTCGAGCAGCATGTAGCCGCCGTAGTCGTAGAAAGGCTCGAGGAAGGGATGGTCCAGATTGTAGATGTTCCAGTCGTTGCAGAAGACTTCACCGCTCTCGCGGAATCCGTTCTCCTTCAAGACGCGCACCACCGCCTGGTTTTCCTGCAAGTCGGCGCGGCGGGCTTTGACCAGGAGGACCTGCTTGTAGCCGTGCACGGCGAGGCCGGCCGCGATGCCGGCGAGCGCGACGCCTTTGACGAACCGGGGCCATTGCAAAGGCACGACCAGTCCCATCGAGACGATGCTGAGAAGCAGGAAGGCGGGAACCGCGGCGCGATTGGTGTATCGGCTGATGAGGATGTCGAGCACGACATATCCGCCGGCGAGCGCGAGAAGGTATCCGGCGATCCGCCGCCTCGAGCGGATCAGGCCCGCGACGGCCGCCGCGAGCGTGAAGAGCGCAAATGGATGGAGGAAGGAGCCGAGGTTCTTGACCATCGTCCAGAGAAATGCGCCGGGCCGCTCGGCGAGCACCCGCGAGACCGGCCAGAGAGCATAGGTGGCGGGGAAATCGTTCCAGTCGACCGCCTCGACGGCGTTGTATCCGAGAATATAGGAGGAGAGGCCGGTGTGGAGCGGCACCCGATAGACGATGAGGTTGCCGGCGATCAAAGGCGAGACGGCGACGGCGAACCCTGCCAGAAGCGCAGCAGTGCAGGAAAGAAAGGCCTTGAGCCCCGGCCGGAGCACGAGGAGCGCGGCGGGAAAGATGATCAGGAAAGTCAGATAATGAAATCGAATCAGATAGGCCGCTCCGATCGTCAATCCTGCGATGAATTGGCGGCGCGGCGAGCGCAGATCCTCGAGCAGCACCCACAGTCCGAACAAGACCGCGAGAGCCGCGAGCGAGTCGGCAAATTCACTGATGGCGACGGGAAAGTTCACCGCCGCCGCCGCAAAGGCTGCCGCTCCGGCAGCGCGCTCGCTGGCGAACAGCTTCCGGGTGATGGCGAAGACCAGCAAAAGGCCGAGCGTCGACGCCACCGCCTGGCAGAAGAGCGCCGCGCGCACGATCGATCCGAAGAGCGGCGTGAGTCCCCGCATCAGGAGCGGAAAGCCCATCGGGAAGGGATAGTTCTTCCCCAGGAGCGACTCCGGCCGCGAGAGCCGCAAGTGCTCGGCCATCCAGCCGATGAACTGCAGGTCGTTGTCGGCGGGATAGGGAATGAATCCCAGATCGAGCCAGAGCAAAGCAATGAGATAAAGGCCGGCGGCAATCCAGAAAGATCTCATCCAAAAGCATTACGCGCCGACGCGTCCGGCGAAATCAACTCGAGCTAGCGGCTGACGCTCTTCATCTCCACACAGCACTGCAGCCCCATCACCTTGAAGATGAAGGCGTAGAGATCGACGCGCTGGGCGATGACCTCCTCCAGCGAGCTGCCCATGCCGTGGCCGGTGACGGAGCTGGTGCGGAGCAGGATCGGCGTGCGCCCACGATTGGCCGCCTGCAGCCGCGCCACCATCTTGCGCGAGTGCCAGGGATCGACGCGCGGATCGTTCGCGCCGGTCATGAAGAGCGTCGCCGGATAGGAGGTGCCGTCCGCGACGTGGTGGTAAGGCGAGTACGCGTAGAGCGCCTTGAACTGCTCCGGGTCCTTGACGGTGCCGTACTCGGTCACGTTGAAGGCGCCGTTCTGGGTCTCCTCGACCCGGAGCATGTCGTAGACGCCGGCAATGGAGGCGACGGCCTTCCACATCCCCGGGTGCTGGGTCAATTCCGCGCCCATCAGGAGGCCGCCATTGCTGCCGCCGTAGATGGCGAGATGATCCTTGTCCGTGTATTTGTGCTCGACCAGATAGCGGGCGACTGCGTAGAAGTCGTCGAAGACGTTCTGCTTGTGCGTGAGGTTGCCCGCCTTGTGCCAGTCGTCGCCGTACTCGCTCCCGCCGCGCAAGTTGGCGTCGACGAAAACCCCACCGGCATCGATCCAGACGCGGCGCGAGGTGGAGAAGCTGGGCGTCTCGCTCAGGCCGTACCCGCCGTAGCCGTAGAGGAGCGTGGGGTTCCTGCCGTTCAGCTCCGTGCCTTTGCGCCGGATGATGTTGAGGGGAATCCTGGTGCCGTCCTTGGAAGTGGCGAAGTCGCGGACCACCTCGCAGTCGGAGTAATCGGCGATGGAGGTGACCTCAAGCTTCGTCTTGCTCAGCTGGCCGTGAGGCGTCAGCCGGAAGAAGGCGGGCGGCGAAAGGTAGGTGCCGATGTTGAGGAGCACGTCGCCGTTCTGGAGCCGAGCCATCTCGTGGACCGATGAGACCTCGGGCGTGTTGACCGCGGTCGCCGCTCCGCCGCGAAGCGGAAAGGCGCGCACGCGGCTCGGCCCGCCGAGCAGCTCGCGCACGTAGAGCTTCTCCGCCGTGGGCAAGAGGCCGGAGATGCCGCCCTCGCCTTCGGGCACGACCTCAGCGGCCTTGGAGATCTCGGGCGTCTCCATCGGCAGCCGGAGGATTTTCCCCTTGGGCGCGTCCTTGCGCGAGAGCAGATAGACGGCGCCATCCAGGCCGATCGAGGCGTCGACCGCGCGGTCCTCGAATCGCGAGATCTGGCTCCAGCGGGAGCCTTTGCGGAGGAAGAACTCCAGGTCGCCGCCGTCGCCGTTCTTCACCGAGGCGAGCACCGCCTGGCCGTCCTCGCTGGTCTCGAGGGTGATCTCGGCGATGCGCGGAAGCTCCTTGCCCAGCTCGTAGGAATCCTCGGCGGTGGGCGACCCCAGCTTGTGGAAGTAGACCTGCTGGTAGAAGCCGAGGTCCTCGGCCTTGCGCTCGCCTGCGCGCGGATAGCGCGTGTACCAGAAGCCGCTGCCCTCGGCATTCCAGGCGACGCTGCCGCCCGCCGTGCCATGGTTGACGTGGGGGACGGGGGCGTCGATCTCCTTGCCGCCCGCGACGTCGAAGACGTGGACGTCGCCCGATTCCGAGCCGTTCTTCGAAAGCGAGACGGCGATCTTCGTTCCATCGAGCGAGGGCACCCAGAAGTCGATGGCGGTCCGGCCGCTCGGGTCGATGACGTTCGGATCGACGATGGGGCGCGCCGACTCGGGATGCTCGAGGTCGAGCAACACGACGAACGGTTGCTGCTTCCTGGGGTCGAACTTCTCGGCGAAGACGCGCCCCTTCCGATCGACGATGGCGAAGAAGTAGGGGCTGGTCTCGCGCACGAGCGCGTCGATCCGCTTGCGGAGCGAGTCGCGCCAGGGGATGTCGTCGAGAAAGGCGCGCGCCGCCGCGTTCTGCGCCTCGCTCCACTGCTGCACCTTGGCGTCCTTGTCGTTCTCCAGCCAGCGGTAGTCGTCGCTGACTTTGACGCCGTGGTAGCGCTGGACCGCGGGCTTCTTCGGTGTGGCGGGCAGAGCGAGAACGGCGGCGAGCAAATGCGCGAGGATCATGAGTGGGACATAACCGCCAACACCGGCGCGCGCCGCCGCACCGTCCGCTCGCGCGGCAGGGCCCGGAGGACCGCATCGAGCCGCGGCAAGACGTCCTCGGCGGTGTAGCGGATCATGTGCTCGCCCTGCACAGCCATCGCCACCGCGCGCGCGAAGGTGTGGGGCTTTCGCAGCGAGCGGCGCAAGAGCCGCCAGAAGCGGCGCCGCCGCGGCGACTTCACGCCGATGCGGAAAGCGGCCTTGAGCAGCGCGCGCAAGCCCCCTGGGCGGTAGGACACGGGATGGGCGACGCCGATCTCGTCGATCACCTTCTCGCATCGATCATAGTAAGCGTCAGCCGTATAGAGCCCGCCGAGCAGCTCGCGGTAACCGCGGAGCAGCTCCGCTTCGTCCATGGCGGTGTCGAAGTTGGGCCGATCGAACTGATCTCCGCTCGAGGGGCCGCGCAGCCGGTTCTCCCGCTCCAGCCGCCGCCAGAGCTGCGTGCTGGGGAGCGCGGTGAGAATGCCGATCATCGCCGCCGGAATGGGGAGCGCGGCGATGAAGTTCCGCTGCGCCTCGAAGATGCCGGGGCCGTCGGAGTCGAAGCCGACGATGAACCCGGCATAGACCTCGAGGCCTGCGCGGGTGAGCCGATGCACCGCCTCGGCAGGATCGATCTTGAGGTTCTGCAGCTTCTGCGCTTCCTTGATCGAGGCTGGCTCCGGGGTTTCGATCCCGAGGAAGACGGCGGAGAAGCCGGCCGCCGCCATCGCGTCCACCAGCTTCGGCATCGCGGCCAGATCGACGCTGGCCTCGGTGTACAGCTCGAAAGGCCAGCCGTGGGCGCGCTGCCATTCCTCGATGCGCGGCAAGAGCTTCGCCACCAGCTTGCGGTTGCCGATGAAGTTGTCGTCGACGACGAAGACGGTGCCGCGAAAGCCCGTCTCGAGCAGGGCGTCCAGCTCGGCCAGCACCTGCTCGGGCGTCTTGGTGCGCGGCACGCGCCCGAAGATCTCGATGATGTCGCAGAACTCGCAGCGGAAGGGGCAGCCGCGCGAGTACTGGATGCTCATCGAGGTGTACTTGCGCCCGTCGAGCAGGTCGAAGCGCGGGGGAGGCGCGTCGTGCAGGCCGGGCCGCTCGCCCTCCAGGGGCGAGAGGACGCGCGGCGCCTCGCCGCCCTGCAGGGCCTGCAATAGCGGACCGAGCCGGCCCTCCGCTTCGCCGAGGAAGATGTGCTCGGCGTCGGGGAAGGCGTCGGGCGAAGTCGTCACCGCCGGCCCGCCCAGGACGGTGCGCACGCCCAGCCGCTTGGTGCGCGCGAGCAGCTCGCGCATGTTGCGGATGTGCACCAGCATGCCGGTGACGAGGACGACGTCGGCCGCGCGCAGCTCGTCGTCGCTGAGCGGCTCGACGTTCATGTCCTTGACCCGCAGCTCCCACGACTGCGGCAAGAGCGCCGCGATGGTGATCAATCCCAGCGGCGGATGGGGCGCGGCCTTCCCCACGATCTTCACGGCATGCTGGAATCCCCAGTAGGTCGGGGGCGTCTGCGGCTGCACCAATAGAACGCGCATGCGCGGAAGATGCGCCCTGGATTGTCATGGTTTCGTCATGGCCGCCGACCGATGAGCGCTGGCCAGCGGATGAAGAAGACCCGCTCGCTTCTCTGGTTGAACAGCTCGCCGAGACCAACCACCGTGCCGCGCTCGCGATGGCGCTCTGATTCTTTCCTGGAGAGCACCGTCATCCGGCCGCGCAGCACGTCGCCCGGCCGCACCGGCGCGAGCCAGCGCAGCTCGTCGAGACCGCCGGAACCGACGCTCGCCGAATCGCGGAAGAGTCCGCGCACGAGCAGGCCCATGAAGATCGAGCCGGTGTGCCAGCCGCTCGCGACCAGGCCTTTGAACATCGAGCGCGCCGCCGCCTCCTTGTCGACGTGGAAGGGCTGCGGATCGTACTTGCGAGCGAACTCGAGGATCTCCGCCTCGGCGATCACCGCCTCGCCCAGCTCGAACACGTCGCCCGAGTTGAAGTCTTCGAAGTAGCGCATTGTGTCACCTGTGTTTCGACGAGGCCGATAGTGCGGCTTTCGTCTCTCTGTACCTCTGTGCAGCCATGGACAATTGCTCTCAACTATCCCAGTAATGCGCGCACCGTTCGGATCCAAACGGTCCGAGCGCCCGTCACGCCGCAGCAAAAACCCGAACTGGGGGATCCATGCGCGCGCAATGCTTGTACCTCGCAACACTGATGCTGTGTGCCTCCGTGTCCGGGGCGCGAGCCGATGCCGAGCAGCCGGCGCCGACGACCGACCAACAGAAACCCGCTCTCGAAGAAAAGGCGGTGGTCCCCGAGCAAAAGCCCCCGCCCAAGAAAGAGGTCCTCCTGGTCGGCTGGACCGGAGATCACTTCGCCATCCAGAGTCCGGATGGGAGCTTCCTCTTCCAGCCCTACGGGTACGTGCAGGGGGACTACCGCATCTATACTGGAGACGGAGTTCCCCCCAACACCTTCACCCTTCGCCGGGCGCGCTTCGGCTTCCAGGGCAAGCTCGACAAGTACTACGAGTTCGCCGTCCTCGCCGACTTCATCGACACCAACAGCAGGCTCTTGCGCGACGCCTACGTCAACATCAATTACCTGCGCGAGTTCCAGCTCACCGTCGGCCAGTTCGTCGAGCCCTTCGGGCAAGAAGTCGCCAGCGTCGGCGTCACCAACATCGACTTCGTGGAACGCGGCTTGACCTCGCTCCTCTATCCGTCGCCGGCGGGAGCGTTCCGTAGCCCCGGCGCCATGATCCATGGGGACATCGCGGGCGGCGTGGTCTCGTACTGGCTGGGGGCCTTCAACGGCAAGGGGTCAGCGGCCCCCAACACCACCAGCGAGCCGGAAGTGATCGCGAGGCTGCGACTCTATCCTCTGCGCTTCACCGGCATCGATCTCCTCAAGGGACTGGCCATCGGCGGCGCTTACGGCCACGGCCGGAGCCGGGCGCTTTCCAACGAGCTGAGCTTCAGCGGCGCCACCCCGGAAGGGGCCTTCACCTTCTTCCCGCAGCTGGCCATCAACGGCCCAGTCTGGCGGGCCAACGGCGAAGCCTCCTGGGCGATGGGTATCGCCACCATCCGCGCCGAGTACGACGAGCTGCACCAGAGTCGCAACGCGCTGGACATCGGCTTCACCGATCTGGGCGAGGTGAAGGCCAGAGGCTTCTACGTCAACGCGACGTTCCTCCTGACCGGGGAGCGGCGGCCGGAAAACGGCCAGCCCAGGCCTTCGAGCCCCTTCTTGTCGCCCGGCGGCACGTTCGGCATCGGGGCCTGGGAGGTCAAGGCCCGTTACTCGTATCTCTGGGCCAAGGCCGTGGGCGATCCCGCGAACTCCTTCCCCGACTATCAAGCCAGCGTCGACGAGTTCTCGGCGGGACTCAACTGGTACCCGACGGCGGTGGTTCGCTACGCGTTCGACGTCAACGTCTACCGGCAGAAGGACGCCGCCACCGTCGGCGGGGCGGTGCCGCAAACGTTCGTCGTCATCCTGCAGCGCGTCCAGTACAAGTTCTAGGCGACCGGAGACCAATCATGACCAACAAGAATGCATTCGCGCTGGCCCTGATCTCGGCGGCCACCTTCATCACCAGCGGCTGCACCACCCCGGCCAACTGTCCGACCTGCGGCACGACGCAGAACGGGACCGTCGTCGCCATCGGCGTGATGCGCGTGCCGCAGGCGTCCCCCTTCGGAAAGCCGTTCGCGGTCTGGGACCTGGTCACGCAAGATCCGGTCAACCGCAGGCTCTACGTCACCGACCGGTCGCACGCCGCCATCGCTATCTTCGATACGGCGACTGACAAGCCCATCGGACAGGTGAAGCACGGCTTCGTCGGATCAGTTTGCTGCGAGCCCGACCGCGCCAGCAACTTCAACGAAGCCTCGGGCCCCAACGGCGCCATCGTGACTCCCTCCACCACGGGAGGGAAGCTCGGCAATCTCTGGGTGAGCGACGGCGATTCCACGCTCAAGGTCTTCAATCTGGACACGGACACGTTGCCGGTCGACCACAACGACGGAACGGCGAAGCAAAGCTTCGGAACCGTCCAGACCGGTCGCTCCCTCACCAACATCGACGACTGCGCCCGCGGCACCAACGTCAGCGCCGATCCGACCGGGAACCCCTGCGGCGACCTGCGCGCCGACGAGCCGTCCTTCGACTCGGACCACAACCGCCTCATCGTCACCAACGGCGATGGGCCCAACGGAGCGTTCGTGACGCTGGTCGATACGACCAATCCCACCTGTGCCGGCAACTCCTGCGTTCTCGCCCAGTACTTCTTCGATGGAGGTGGAGACACTGCGACCACGGGTTGCCCCGACCCCGCGGTTTCGGGCGTGACGACTGGCGCCGTCAAGTGCAGGCATGTTGGCAACAACCCCGCCACCGAGAACGCGACCAACGGGCTGGGCGGCTCGATTTACAATCCCGGCACGAAGAAGTTCTTGCAAGGGGTTCCGCAGATCGGGCCCAATCCGAACGACGGCGAGGTCACCGAAATCGACCCGGTCACGTTTGCGGTGACGAATCATTTCCGGCTGACGGCCGCCACGGGGGCGCCTGGGTGCCAGGTCGCGAGCCTGGCGCTCGGCCCGTCGCAAAATCTGCTGATCGGCTGCGCAAACCGCGAAGGCGAAGCGTTCCCACCGAGCACCTTCATCATGGATGTCTCGGCGGCCGGCAAGGGCAAGATCATCAAGGCCATCTACAATGTCGGGAGGGCTGACCAGGTCATCTACAACCCCGGAGACAACCGCTTCTATCTGGGGGCGAGGGACATGGAGAACGGCTCGTTTCTCGGCATCATCGACGCTTCTACCAACATGTGGCTCTACAACTCTCCCACCGGTGGCAATGCCCACGGCCTCGCGGCTGACGCGGTGAACAATCACATCTACGTTCCCATCGCGCAGAACGCGCGCTGCGGGCAGTTCAGCGCCGAGGGTTGCATCACCATCTACGCGTCCCAGTAGAGACAGGTCGAAATAGAGACGCCTCGGCTGCTAGGCGAGCGGTCTGACGGGGATCCCGGAGCTCTCCAGTCGCTCCCGGACTGCTCGGGCGATGAGAGCTGCTCCAGGAGTGTCGCCGTGCAGGCAGATGGTCTGCGCCTCCACGCGGACCGTCGAGCCGTCGTCGGCGATGGCGACGCTGTCGCGGGCGATGCGCAGCGCCTGGTCTGCCGCCTCCGCCGCATCGTGCAGGACCGCCCCGGGGCGCGACCGCGGCATCAGCGAACCATCTTTGAGATAGCGCCGGTCGGCAAAGGCCTCGCCCGCCGCGCGCAGACCGACCGCGCGCGCCGCCTCGAGCTGCACCGAGCCGGCGAGGCCTACCAGAATCAGATCGCTGCGGAAGGCGCGCACGGCCTCGGCGATGGCGCGAGCGAGCGCGGCATCCCGGGCGGCCTGGTTGTAGAGCCCGCCGTGCGCCTTGACGTGCGAAAGATGTCCGCCCTGGGCGCGGACGAAGCCATCGAGAGCGGCCACTTGATAGAGGACGAGCGCGCGAACCTCGTCGAGCGGCAGCTGCAGCGCGCTGCGGCCGAAGTTCTCGCGGTCGGCATATCCTGGGTGCGCGCCGACCCTGACGCCGCGCGAGAGCGCGAGCGCGACCGTGCGCTCCATCAAGAGCGGCGAGCCGGCGTGCATGGCGCAGGCGACGTTGGCGGAGGTGAGGAAGGGCAGGACGAGCGAATCGTCCATCCCTTCGCCCAGGTCGGCGTTGAGGTCGATGCTCATGCCATCTCCCGGAAGCGCAGCCGCGCGCCGGGCCGCGCCTGCGCCAACAGCGGCAAGTCGTCCCAGAGGACGGTTGCGATCTTGGCATATCCGCCGGTGACCGGGCGGTCAGGCCCGAGCGCGATGGGCAGGCCATCGCCGGGGACCTGGACCGAACCGGGCGCCGTCCCCTCGGGAGGAATGTCCGCCCTTTTCAAGATCGGCAGCGGCGCCCCGACCAGGCGCAGTCCGCGCCGGTCGCTCTGCGGCGAGAGAGTCCACTCGCTCGAGAAGAACTGACGCGGTTCGGCGAAGAAGTCCCATTGCGGCCCGCGGCGCGCGCGGATCTCGCCGGAGCCCGGAGTGGGAGGCTTGCGCCCCTCGGGCGGCGGATGCCGCGCCCGCAGCAGCTCGTCTCCGGGCTTGAGTGCGCGGGTCGGCTCTCCCAGCAAGGGCGGCAAGAGCCCTCCCGCGACGGCGAGATACTCTCGCGCTCCCCGCTGGACCGGACCGCAGCGCAGCCGTTCTCCGCGCCGGAGCTCGCGCACCTCGCCGCGCAGCGCAAGGCGGACATCCGCCAGCGCTTCCAGCTCCGGCCCGGCGAGGGTGATCTCCAGTCCCGCCGCGCCGGCTGCGTTCCCGACCGCCGCGTTCGCCGAGGCGAGCGAGGCGAGATCCATCGCTCCTCCCGCCGGCACGCCGAAGGCGGACATTCCATAGCGCGGCCCGCCCTGCACCGCCGTGAATGCGCCGGGCGCGACCACCCGCAGGAGCGGCTCGCCTTCCTGCCGCGGCCGCTCGGGCGGCGGCAACTGCGGCAGCTCCTCGACCGGCTCGAGCAGCACGCGATCCCCCGGCCGCAGCAGCGAGGGCGGGGAGCGCAGCGGGTCGAACATCCTCTCCGCCACCCGCCCCAGGAGCCGCCAGCCGCCGGGAGTCTCCGCCGGATAGATCCCCGTCCATCCATCGGCGACGGCCAGGCTCCCCGCCGGCACGCGGACTCGCGGCGTCTTCAGCCGCGGGACCGCAAACCCGCCCGTCATGTACGGGAACCCCGGCGCGAATCCGAGGAAGGCGACGCGATGCTCCTCGGCGACGTGCCGCTGGATCAGCTGCGCGCGGCCGACCCCCAGCTCGGCCGCGAGCGGATCGAGATCGGCCCCGTCGTACCTGGCGCGCAACCGCACCGTGCGCGGCTCGATCCTCGCCCGCGCCGCGGAGAGGCGCGCGAGCTGCGCCTTGTCGAAGCGCTCCGGATCGAAAAGCACCAGCAGCGTCCGCGCTCCCGGCACCACGTCGAAGAGCCCCACCGGCCTGGCTTCGCTCAGCGCCGCTGCGATCTCGTGCGGCTCGCCGGTCTCCAGCAGGACCGCGCCATCGGACAGCTCAAGCAGGCGACAGCTCCTTGCCGCGCGTCTCCGGCAAGAGCAGCGCGGCGACGAAGAGCACCGCATACGCCGAGGCGGCAAAAATGCCGATGGCGCGGCCGAGCGGCATGGTCGCGCTCAGGGCGCCCACCACGATGGGGAAGAGCGCGCCCACTCCGCGGCCAAAGTTGTAGCAGAAGCCCTGGCCCGAGCCGCGGATGCGGGTGGGGAACAATTCGGTGAAGAACGCCCCCATGCCGCTGAAGATGCCGCTGGCGAAGAAGCCCAGCGGGAAACCGAGGACGAGCATCTGCGTGTCGCTGATGGGGACCAGCGTATAGACGAGGACGGCGGCCATCGAGCCGAGCGCGAAGACGAAGAAGTTCCGCCGACGCCCGAGCGCGTCGGAGAGATATGCGCTCACCAGATAGCCGCAGAAAGAGCCGGCGATGACCACGCCGAGATATCCGCCGGTGCCGAAGACGGTCAGCTTGCGCACGGTCTTGAGATACGTCGGCAGCCAGGTGGTGATGGCGTAGTAGCCGCCCTGCGCGCCGGTGGCGAGGAGCGCGGCGAGGGCAGTCGTGCCGATGATTCCGGGCGAGAAGATTTCCAGGAAGCTCCCCCGGCCCGCGCCGGCCACCGGCTGCGCGCGCGCCGCGCGATAGACCTCGGGCTCCTCGACGTAGCGGCGGATGTAGAGGACGAGCAGCGCGGGCGCGATGCCGGCGAGAAAGAGCACGCGCCACGCCACCTGCTCGGGGAGCAGACTGAAGACGACGGTATAGATGATGGCGGCCGCCCCCCAGCCCAGCGCCCATCCGCTCTGCACGGTGCCCACCGCCTTGCCGCGGTGGCGGGCATTGATCACTTCGCCCATCAACACGGCGCCGGCCGCCCACTCGCCGCCGAAGCCGAGGCCCATCAGCGCGCGCGTCGCGAGCAGCTGGCCGTATCCCTGCGCCAGACCGGACAGCCCGGTGAAGGCGGCGAACCAGAGGATGGTGATCTGCAGCGTCCGCACCCGGCCGATGCGGTCGGCGAGCAGGCCCGCGATCCATCCGCCGGCGGCGGAGAAGAGGAGCGTCGTGGTCTGCAGCGTCCCCGCCTGCACTCTCGAGAGGTGCCATTCGGCAATCAGCGAGGGGATGACGAAACTGTAGAACTGGAAGTCCATCCCGTCGAGCGCCCAGCCGCCGAAGCAGGCCCAGAAGGTGCGGCGCTCCTTCGCGGACATCTCGCCCCAGAAGGACATGAGGAAAGCCTATCAAAATCTGGCCCGCGCCACCCACAAGGGATAGTGATGACCGGATGGCGCGCACGCGCTACAGGCATCCGCAGCCGCCGCCGCTTTCGAGGCTGCCGGCCGCCGCCGTGCGCGCCGTGCTCTCCGAGGGCTACACCGCCGACGACCTGCGCCACGACGTTCTCGCCGGCCTGGTGGTGGGCATCGTCGCCTTGCCGCTCTCGATGGCGCTGGCGATCGCGGTGGGCGTGCCGCCGCAGCATGGGCTCTACACCGCCATCGTCGCTGGAATCGCCGTCCCGCTCCTCGGAGGATCGCGCTTCCAGGTAACCGGGCCGACCGCCGCTTTCATCGTCATCCTCGCGCCCATCTACGTGCGCCATGGAATGGCCGGCCTGCTCGTGGCGGGGGGAATGGCGGGCGTTCTTCTGCTCGCGATGGGACTCTTCCGGCTCGGCCGGCTGATCCAGTTCATTCCCCATCCGGTCACGACCGGATTCACCGCCGGCATCGGGACCGTCATCGGCGTGCTTCAGCTCAAAGACCTGCTCGGCCTTCGCCCGACGCGCACGCCCGACCACTTCGCCGAGCGGGTCTGGTCTTTCATCCAGGCGCGGCACACCGCGAACATGAGCGAGCTCTCCATCGGCATCGCCACCCTCGCGATGCTCGCGCTCCTGCCGCGAGTGACCAAGCGCGTGCCGGCGCCTTTGGTCGCGCTCCCGGTGGCGGCGCTCCTCGCATGGGCGGTGCACCTCGACGTCGCAACCATCGGCTCGCGCTTCGTCACCCTGATCGACGGCGAGCAAGTCCACGGCATACCCCAGCTGCCGCCTTTGCCGATCCTGCCCTGGCACGTCGGCGCGGGCCTGCCGCTGCGGCTGGCCACTCTCCGTGCGCTCTTTCCCGCCGCCATCGCCATCGCGCTGCTCGGCGCCATCGAGTCGCTGCTCTCCGCGGTCGTGGCCGACGCGATGGCGGGCACCAAGCACGACCCCGACAGCGAGCTGCTCGCGCTGGGCGTGGGCAACATCCTCTGCCCCTTCTTCGGCGGCATCGCCTGCACCGGCGCGATCGCCCGCACCGCGACCGGCGTCCGCTACGGCAGCCGCTCGCCCTTCGCCAGCGTCATCCACGCCGTGGTGGTGCTCGTCGCGGTGCTCCTGCTCGCGCCGCTCATCTCCTATCTGCCGATGGCGGCGCTGGCCGCGCTGCTCATGATGGTCGCGTGGAACATGTCGGAGGCGAGGCATTTCTTCCACGTGCTGCGCGTCGCGCCCAAGAGCGACGTGGCGGTGCTGCTCGCCTGCTACGCGCTCACCGTCGTCTTCGACATGGTGGTCGCGGTGACGGCGGGGATGATCCTCGCTGCCTTCCTCTTCATGCGCCGCATGGCCGAGGTCGCCTCGGTGCAGCTGGTGGACGAGCAGCACCCGCACCTCAAGCTGAAGCTCCCCAAGCAGGTGATCCTCTACGAAGTGAACGGGCCGCTCTTCTTCGGCGCGGCCGAAGCGGCGATGGATGCCTTCAAGGCCATCGGGGCGCGGCCGAAGGTGCTCATCCTCTATCTCGCGGCGGTGCCGGCCATGGACGTGACCGGGCTGGTGGCGCTGGAGAGCGCGCTCTTGCGGCTCAAGCAGCAGGGGGTGCTCTGCATCATCGCCGGCCTGCGGCCCCAGCCGGCGGCGGTGCTGGCGAAGGCCGGGGTGAAGGCCGAGCCGGGGCGGCTGCAGATCGCCGAGACGCTCGACGAGGCGGCAGCACAGGCGCAGGCGCACCTGGCGCCGCCGCGGAAGACGCTGCCGGTCTGAGCGGCCTTACCAGTCCTCCTTCTCGAACTTCATCCCCATCTGCCCCGCGATGAAGGCGACGTCGGCCATCGCCTGCGGATTGCCGCAGGTGAGCAGCACCGTCCGGCGGGGGTCGATCCGCTCGCGCAGCATCTCGATCGGCTTGTCGCGCGGCATCACCGGTGGAACGGCGGCCGCGCCCAAGGGCGGCAGCCGGAAGATGCTGCGCAAGAGATTGTTGGCGCGCCCGATGCCGAGGCGCAGGTCGCCCCGGTCGCGAGAGGTGGGACGGCTGACCGAAGGCACGCAGACGAAGTCGAAGCGCTTCGCCGCTTCGATCTCCAGCATCTTCTCGTGGTAGCCGAGCTCCGGGTAGGTCCGGTTGGCGTAGAGCAGCGTGAAGCGCCCCTTCGGCGCCGCGCCCTGCTGCGCCTCATGGTCGAGCTGCTTGACCATCGAGGCGAAGGGGGCGAGGCCGGTCCCGCTCGCCACCATCAGCACATGCTCGAAGCCGGCGGCGCGCTTCTCCAGCGTGAAGTCGCCGACGATGCGCTCGACGTAGGCGAGCTTGTCGTCGCCGCCCTCGTCGATGCGGAAGAGCGACTCGGTGAAGCGGCCGAGCACGCCGTCGACGCCCTTCTCCAGCACCACATAGAATTCGAGAAGGTTGCCGAGCGCGGTCTCGAAGGGCGCGGAGGAGAGCGAGTACGAGTGGGTCACCGGCCCGTGCCTTTGCTTTCCCTCGGGGTCGAGGTCGGGGACGTAGCGGATCTCGTCGCCCTCCTTCACCTTCTTGGTGAGCAGGCAATCGTCGCGGCGCAGGGCGATGTACTGGCCCGCCTTGTAGCTGGGGAAAGGGCGGCCCTGGTTGTCGATCAGCCGGAAGATGGAGAGGCTCGGCGACAGCCTTTGCCACTCCACGACCCGCCCCGTCTTCAGCTCGGCCATCGCGCACAGTCTGTCTCTTTGAGGTGCGCTGCGCTACTGGCAAAGGCGGCGCCTTCTTCGCGCGAACATCAAGAGGGCGAGGGCGGACGGGCCGACGGCGCCGCTGGAGCAGCCGGTGGCCGGTGTCGTCGAAGGGCCCGGGCCTGCGTCGGGCTGGCTGCCGCTTCCGGCCCAGGCGAACAGCTCGGCGAGCGAGCCGTTGAAACGGCTGCGATCGGCCATGCCGGCGATGCCGGACACGCTGCCCGTCGCGCTGTATTGCCAGAGCTTCCAGCTCGCGAACGGGCCGGGGACCGATGGACAGGTTACGGCCCAGTTCGCCACCCAGAGATCGGCCGCGACCTTGGCATTCCCCAGGGCGCTCCAGAATGCGGGCGAGGTATAGACGATGGGCCTGCGGCCCGTCGCGAAACGGATCCGCTCGATCCACTGCGCCATCGAGGCGGCGAGGGCGGCGGAGGTGAGGCCGCCCATGGTTTCGATGTCGAGTGCAGGAGGCAGGTCGCCGGGTCCGAGCGCGCCGACGCGCTGCAGGACCAGGTTCGCCTGCGCGATGGGGTCTTGCGCCGGCTCGAAGTATTGATAGGAGCCGCGCACCATGCCGTGCGCCTTGATCGCGGCCCAGTTCGCGTCGAAGGAGGAGTCGGGATAGGCGAGCCCGTCGCTCACCCGGGCGATGGCGAAGGCGATGCCGGCAGACCGGACCGCGGCCCAGTCGACAGTGCCGTCCCACCTGGAGACATCGACGCCTTCGACGGTCGTGTTGGCGCAGATGGTGAGCCCGGCTTCGGTGTCCGTCTCGGGGAATGCGCCGCCGCCGCAGCTCGCGGCGAGAAAGACGAGCAGCGCCCCCTTTGATCGCATCGAGCGGACATTCTCCACCCGATCCGCCCGCGCCGCATCGGCCGGCTGGCGGAGTCACCGCACATTAATCATCAACTGCTGCGGCACGCCGCCGTACCGCATGTAGAAGGCGAGCCCGTCGGAGACGGCCAGGGACTCGACCAGCGCCGCGGCAGCCTGGGCCGGATCGGTCAGGTCGGTCTCGGCCTGGTCGACGAAGAACCCGTCGCTGCGCAGCTCGGCCAGGACGTGGGCGCCGGTCACCTCGAAGCGGAGCTCCAGATCGCCGTGATAGGGGGGATGGTCCACGACGCGGAACCCCTTCTCCACGAGCACACGGATCACTTCCCTTCGCAGCGGCTCGGGCCCAGGGTCGACCGTGAGCGGATGGATTCCCAGCTCACCGCGCGTGAGCGGCCGGTCGGCGCGGGTGGTGTGCCACTGGCCGGCGCAACCGAGCGCCAGGGTAGAGAGCAACGCGGCGGCGGCGGCGCGCATTGGCGGACATTTGTAACGCCCTCCGGCATATGATGCCGCCGTGGAACTGGCCCAGGCGCGCAGCCTCTATGAGCTGATGATGCTCACCGCCTGGGCCGACGGACGGCTGGAGGCTTCCGAGACGCTCGTCGCCGACGCGCTCCGCAGCGAGCTGCCCGAGCTGCACAACCTCGGCGACCACGCCGCGCTGGCGGATTCGGCCAAGGCGCGCCTCCAGAAGCTGGGCCTCAAGCGCGCGCTGACCGAGGTGGCGGCGCCGCTGCGCGACCCGGCCGACCGCGAGCTGGCGTTCGTCTGCTGCGCGCGGGTGCTGGAGGCCGACGGGATCATCGCCAAGGAGGAGTTCCAGGTCCTCGCCGCGCTCAAGGCGCTCTTTGGCTTCGGCTCGGAGGACGTGGCGCGCCTGCTCCACCGGGCCGCGGAGTAGAGCGGACGAGCTCTAGTTGTACGTCGCCGAGAACGCGACCGTGGCACCCCAGCTCGTCCACATCGGCGGATTCGTCCCAGTGTCCTGGTTTGCGGTGAACGACAGGTGGCCGACCATGCCGAGGCCCCAGTGATTCGAAACCCACCACTCTTTTCCGAGAGCAGCTCGGAGACCAAAGCCCCAGCTTGTATTCTGCGATGTGCCGTTCACGGCCAACGTTCCGCGGGTCAGAGCCGGCGAGATCGAAAGGTAAACGTTGCCTGCGTAGTATCCAGTGTACTCGCCACCGATCGCTACGAAAGTGAGAGTGGCATTCGGGTTGTTCAGGGTCGTGTTTCCCGAGGTGATCGTCGGGCTCGTCGCAACCAGGTCCCAGAGATGGACGGCGAGGATCTGGTTTTCCGTGATTGCGGCTCCGACCGCGATCCCGAAGGTGCCGGCAAAGCCGCTGATGCTCGCATCCACGCCATTCTGGGACGCGCTCGATCTGACATACCCGAATCCCAAGTCCGGCCGGATGTACGTTCCGAGATGCCGGTTGATTGTCGAATCGAGTACCGCAGGCCGGCCTGAATCCCCCGCGCTGGACGGCGTATCTCCCCGAGCAGGCTCAAACTTGGCGGGAATGGCCTGCTGGTCAGTGGCAGTCCGCGGCTGCGCGGCGGCAGTGCCTGGCTCCGGATCGACACACTGGCGCTGAACACAGATGCGATCGCCTTTGCACTCGCTGTCTTTCGAGCAGCCGTCGTCCGCAAGAGCGGGACCGGCGAACGCGAGCAATGCCGCTGCTCCCAACTTGATGACATGCCTCATGCTGTCCCCTCGATCGCCTTGGGCAACAGGCTGTCATGCGAGGCATAGCCACCACTCAGGGCAGCGGTCAACTCGTCGATACAAACGAACTGACGCATCGGTTTTGGACCATCGTCGCATGAGCAATCAGTGCAGACGAACCGGACAGCAACCGGTCCCCAGACCGAAAACCGCAACTGACGTCTATCTTCAAACCCCACAAGCTCGGTCGCTAGGCCGGACTGGTGACGGAGCTGTGCATCGCATCGATGGCGGAGAGCGCAGACCCGAAGTGTTCAGCGAGGTCCGGTGCACAACGCACTTGCCGTCCACGATAACATCTGCTATTCGAGTTCCATGGCTAGACAGCTCTCGCTTCCGCTGCCGAAATGGGGAGGGCGCCGCGAAGGAGCGGGACGGCCGAGGACGCGGCCGCATCCGGGTCTGGTCGGACCGGGAGTGCCGCATCTGGCTCGAGAAGAGATCAACTCGCGGCATCCGGTTCACGTGACCATGCGCGTGCAGCCAGGCGTCGGCTATCTGCGGGTATACCGGCGAGCGCAGCTACTGGAAGATGCCTTTCGCGAGGCGCGCCTGCGCTTCGGAATGCGCATCGTCCATTACTCCATTCAAGGCAATCACCTGCATCTGCTGGTCGAAGTCGACAGCGCCGAATCGCTCTCGCGGGGCATGCAGGGCTTGGCCATCCGTATCGCGAAAGGCCTCAATGCTCTCGCCGGCCGCAAGGGCGCCGTTTTCGCTGACCGTTATCACGCCCACGGGCTCAAGACGCGGCGCGAGGTTGCCAACGCGGTCCGCTACGTCCTCGGCAACTATCGGCATCACGCGCGCGAATACTTGCCGCCGCATTGGGAGGATGCGCTCTCTTCGGTCCGCTTCCTCCGCGCCACACCAGACGCGGGCGCGCCGGTGATCGAGCCAAAGACCTGGCTGCTGCGCGTCGGCTGGCGGATGCACTAGCAGGCTGCGGAAAGACCTGTCCGTTGCGATCGGCTCGTCGGGTTTTGCAGCAACTGCTAGAATGCGCGCGGCGTGCGCGCGATCGAGCCCTTCTCCATCCACGTCGCCGACTCGGTCCTCTCCGACCTGCAGAGCCGCATCCGCGCGACCCGCTGGCCCGATCCGGCGCCGGGCGCTCCCTGGTCGCAAGGAACAGACCTTTCGTACCTCAAGGAGCTGCTCTCCTGCTGGGCCGACGGCTACGACTGGCGAGCGCAAGAGCGCAAGCTGAATGCGTTCCGCCATTTCCGCGCCGACCTGAGCGGAGCGCGCATCCACTTCGTACACGAGCGCGCCAAAGAAGCGCGCGGCATCCCGCTCATCCTCACGCACGGCTGGCCGAGCACGTTTCTCGAATTGCTCCCTCTCGTCCCTCTCTTGACCGATCCCACGGCCCACGGCATCGACGGCCCCGCCTTCGACGTGGTCATTCCCTCGCTGCCCGGCTATGGCTTCTCCGAGCGGCCCGAGCGGACGGGAATCAATTACCGGTCCACTGCCGCCCTCTGGCACGAGCTCATGCGCGCGCTCGGATACGAGCGCTACGGGGCGCAAGGCGGAGATTTTGGCGCCGGCGTGACCACGTTCATGGCGCTCGACGATCCGCGCCCGATGATCGGCATCCATCTGAGCAACCTGGAAATCGCGCCCTATCGAGGCCCGGGCTCGCGCCCTCTCTCGGAAGCGGAGCGCGCATACCTGGCAGAGAATCGCCGCTGGCTCGAGGTCGAGCACGGATATAGCGATCTCCAATCAACCAAGCCGCAGAGCCTCGGTTATGGTCTCAATGACTCGCCTGCCGGATTGGCCGCCTGGATCGTCGAGAAATGGCGGTCGTGGACGGACAGCGGCGGAGACCCGGCCGCGCGGCTCTCGCGCGAATTCCTCCTCGATACATTGATGATCTATTGGACGACGCAAACGATCACCGCCTCGATGCGGGACTATTTCGACAACCGCTGGCACGGAGTCGCGCTCGGCCCGGACGATTTCGTCGCCGTGCCGACGGCGGTCGCGGTCTTCCCCAACCAGTTCGTCCCCGAAGGAGAGCCGCCGCGCGAATGGGCGGAGCGGCTCTACGAGGTCCGCCGCTGGACGCCGATGCCGCGCGGCGGGCACTTCGCCCCGGCCGAAGTGCCCGAGCTGGTGGCACGCGACATCGCCGCCTTCTTCGGCTCGATACGTTCTAGTGCGCCAGCGCCGCGCCGTGCGCCTTGACCTTGCGGGTCAACAGCACCGCCGGGACCATGGCGGCGGCGAAGATGGCCATGATGAAGAGCACGTCCTGGTACGCGAGCGTCTGCGCCTGCTCGATCAGCCGGTGATAGATCGATGCATAGGCCATTTTCGTCGCCTGCGCCGAGGCGACGCCGGCGTGCTCGAGCGATCGACCGAGGGCCGCGACCCGCGCCGCCAGCGTCTGGCTGCCGGCGTCGAGATGCGAAGCGAGGACGGCCTGGTGGAACTGCGAGCGCCGGGCGATGCAGGTGGCGACGAACGCGATGCCGATGTCGCCGCCCATGTTGCGCGCCAGGTTGACGATGCCGGAGACCTGGTTGTTCTTCGAGGGCGGCACGCGGCTGTACATCAAGGTATTGATGGGCACGAAGAGAAACGCCATTCCTATCGATTGATAGATGCGCAACCAGACGGCCGTCTTGAAATCGATGCCCGGATAGAGCGTGACCACCATGTGATAGAGCGCGCCGGCCAGGACGAGAAATCCAAATGCGATCAGGTAGCGGGCGTCGAATCTGGAGACGAGCTTCCCCACCATCGGCAAGAGGAGGATGACCAGGCACGCGCCCGGCGAGAGCGCCATCCCCGCATCCTGCGCCGAATATCCCATCCAGATCTGCATGTATTGCGGCAACAGGACGGTGCTGCCATAGAGGGTGATCCCCAGGACGAGCATCAACAACGTCGAGATGGCGAAGTCGCGGTCCTTGAACAGCCGCACCTCCACGACGGGATGCTCCTGTCGCCATTCCCAGACGACGAAGGAGATCAGCGCCACTCCTGCGATCACGGCGAAGAAGGTGATGCTGGGCGCGACGAACCAGTCTTCCTCCTGGCCTTTGTCGAGCACGTATTCGAGAGCGCCGAGGCCCACCGCGATCAGCCCCAGCCCGACTCCGTCGATCGGCCCGACCCGCTTCTTCGCTTCGACCAGATGGGGCGGGTCGACGAGGATGCGGCCGGAGAGGATCATCGAAACGATTCCGACTGGCACATTGATGAAAAAGACCCAGCGCCAGGAATAATGGTCGGTGATGAAGCCTCCCAACGTCGGCCCGATCGCGGGCGCGAGCACGACCGCCATTCCATAAACGGCGAAAGCCATCCCCCGCTTTTGCGGCGGGAAGGTATCGGCGAGGATGGCCTGCTCGCTCGGACCGAGACCGCCCCCGCCCAGCCCCTGGACGACGCGGAAGAAGACCAGCATGCCCAGGTTGGGGGCGAGCCCGCAGAGAAACGAGCTGATGGTGAAGATCGCCACGCAGCCCATGTAGAAGCGCTTGCGGCCGATGCGTGTAGCGAGCCAGCCGCTGATGGGCAAGACGATGGCATTGGAGACCAGATAGGAAGTCAAAACCCAGGTCGCCTGATCCTCGCTGACGGAAAGATTTCCGGCGATATGCGGCAAGGAAACATTGGCAATGGAGGTATCGAGCACCTCCATGAACGTGGCCATGGTGACGACCAGCGCGACCACCCAGGGATTGTGCCCGCCGGTCCACCCTTGCTCGCGGGTGATGCGGACCGACTCCTGCGGCTTCATCGCACGCGGACCTTGGGCTCGACCGACATCCCCGGCCGCAGTCGCTCCATCTCCGGCTGTCCAGGATCGAGGCGCAGCCGGACGGCGATGCGCTGCACCACCTTGACGTAGTTGCCGCTGGCGTTCTCGGGCGGCAGCAGGCTGTAGCGCGAGCCGGTGGCGCCGGCGAAGCTCTCCACCGAGCCGGTGTAGTCGCGGTCGATGGCGTCGACGTGCATGTCCGCCCGCTGGCCGGGCTTCATGCGCTCGATCTGCGTCTCGCGGAAGTTGGCGGTCACCCACAGCCCGCTGGTCTGCGTGATGGAGAGGAGCTGCTGCCCCGGCTGCACGCGGTCGCCGACATTGACCGAGCGCTTGCCGACGATGCCTTCCACCGGCGCGGCGATGCGCGCGTAGCCGAGGTTCAGCTCGGCTTGCTCCAGCTGCGCCTGGGCCAGCTGCAGATTCGCCTGCCGCACCGAGAGGCCCGCTTCGCGCGCCACCAGCTGTCGCGGAGCATTCGCTCGCGTCTCGCGCAGCCGCGCCTGCGCGGTGGCGAGCCGCGCGCGCCGCTGATCGATCCGCTTCTGCGCGGAGGCGACCGCCGCGGCGGCCGCATCGGCGGCCGAGATGCGCTGATCGAATTCTGCCTGCGGAATGGTGTGGGCGGCGAGCAACTGTGCCGCGCGCGCCTTTTGCTGCTGGGCGAACTTGTTGTTGGCCTCGGCTTGCTCGAGGTCGCGCTGCGCCGCCTCCAGGTCTGCCTGCGCGTTCGTCACTTCGTCCTCCGCGCTGCGGAGGGCGGCGATGTTGGAGGTCTCGGTGATGGGGACGTTGGGCTCCTCGGCCTGGAGCTGCGCCTGCGCTTGCGAGACGGCCGCCTTGGCCTGGGCGACGGTGACGAGCAGATCGCGCGGATCCAGCTCCACCAGGAGATCGCCCACCTTCGCCTGCTGGTTGTCGTCGGCGTGCACCGCCGTCACCGTGCCGGGCACCCGCGAGCTGACGGCAGTGATGTTGCCGTCGATCTGCGCGTCGTCCGTGTCCTCGAACTTGCGCGCGTGCAGCCACCAGAAGAAAGCGATGATGACCAGCGTCGCGAGTCCCACGCCGATGAGCATCCGGGTGCGCGCTGTCTTGCGCGGATCGCGCCGCTGCTCCTCCGCTTGCTCCGGCCGCTCACCGCCGTTGCCCAGCGGGCGCTCCACTTCGGTCTGTTCGGACATTCGCGCTCCTGCCGCGTCCGATGCTCGGCATCGCCAGGGGATTTCTCGACCCCGGCCGCACGCGCGTGTCTCCTGAGCGACAGAGCGATTATTTCTCGCGGGGCCGGAAGAGCGGGCAGCTGCGCACCGGCTGGGGCGGATACTTCCGCTCCTCGGGCATCAGGGGGCAGAGAATGAAGAGGCTCGACTTCGTGCGCACGTAACGCGGCGGCGCCGCGCAGCGGTGGCAGAGACTTTCCGGAAAGGGCAGCTCGTCAGGCATTACAGCTGAAGTTCTACGCCGGCTCCGGCCTTGCGCGCTGCTTGCAGGACCAGCGCGGCCGCCGCCGCGTCCTGCACCGCGACGCCGACCGATTTGTACAGAGTGATCTGCGCGGCGAAAGTGCGGCCCGTCTTGGTGCCGTTGAGGAGCTCGCCAAGCTCGACGATGCTCTCCGCGCGCAGCGCGCCGTCGCGGATGGCCCAGGCGAGGTCGTTCGCTCCCGACGGGTACGGAGCCAGGGAGGCGGCGCGCGATTCCACCACGACGAGCGCATCGGCCATCGTCTGCGCATCGACCTCGCGGCCCTCGGCGGTGACGCCAACCGAAGTCAGGTGCGTTCCCGGCGCGATCCATTCGCGGCGCAACATCGGCTCGGTCGAGTGGGTCGTGGCGCAGGCGATGTCCGCCCCCGAGAGCGCCGCCGCCAGGGAGGGCGCCGCCTGGAAAGGAATGCCGGTCGCCTCCGTCAACTCTCCGGCGAGCGCCGCGGCCTTGGCCGCATTCCGCCCCGCCACCCTTCCGCGCGAGATGCGGCGCACGCGGGGGATCATCAGGCCGTGCGCCCGCGCCTGCACGCCGGTCCCGACGATGGCGAGAACGGCAGCGTCTGCGCGCGCGAGCAGCCGGGCCGAAAGCGCGGAGCCGGCGGCGGTGCGCATCGCAGTGATGTACGTCGCGTCCATCAGCGCTGCCGGAGTGCCCGTCGCCGGATCGAAAGCGACGATGACAGCCTGGTGCGTCGGCAGATCGACGTTGCGGGGAAAGACGGAGACGAGCTTCGCCGTCAGCGCCCCCGCTGCCGGAAGCGCCGCCGGCATGGCGCCGAGAAGGCCGTTGCGCTCGGGGACCATCGCCGCCACGCGCGCCGGCATCGAGACGCGGCCGGCGGAAAGCTCCGCCATCGCCCGGCCGACCGCGTCGATCAGCTGGTCGGGATCGAGCAGCTTCTCGACCTCGCGGCGCGAGAGAAAGAGCATGGCCCATCATGCCGCAGCTGGCCTGCGCTCCGCTAACGTGCTTCCATGCGGCCCTTTCCCGGAGGGAAATCTCTTGAACTGCTTCGAACGATGCCTTCTCACGGCCGCGCTCGCCGTCGCCGCGCTGCCCTGCCCCGCTGCTCCCGCTCCCACTCCCACCACCATCGCGATCAAAGCCGCGCGGATGTTCGACGGCCGCGGCGACAAGCTCGTCTCGCCCGGGGTCGTGATCGTGCGCGGCGACCGCATCGCCGCCGCCGGATCCTCCGCGAGCGTGCCTGCCGGCGCGCAGGTGATCGATCTCGGCGATGTGACGCTGTTGCCGGGGATGATCGACTCGCACACGCACCTGTTCCTCCAGGGCGAAGAGGGAGGCGACGACACTTACGACGCCCAGCTGCTCAAGCAGGGGACGGCCCTACGCGCCGCGCGCGCGACCGTCGCGGCCCGGCGCGCGCTCGAGCAGGGCTTCACCACCATTCGCGATGTCGAGACCGAAGGCGCCGGCTACGGCGACGTCGGCATCAAGCAAGCCGTCGAGCGCGGGTTCATCCCGGGACCGCGCATCTTCGCCTCGACGCGCGCCATCTCCACGACCGGCGGGTATCCGCTCGAAGGGTACGCGCCGGAGATCGAAGTCCCCAAAGGCGCACAGCTCATCGACGGCCCGGTCGAGGCGCGCAAGGCAGCGCGCGAGCAGCTCGGCAACGGCGCCGACTGGCTCAAGGTCTACATGACCCACCGCTCCTGGGTGGACAAGGCGGGCAATCTCGTCAGCCAGCCGACCCTGACGCTGGAGGAGATCAAGGCGATCGTCGACGAGGCGCACGGCTGGAAGAAGAAAGTAGCCTGCCACGCCTACGGAGGCATCGGCCTCAAGCGCGCGCTGGACGGCGGCTGCGACTCGATCGAGCACGGTCTCGACCTCGACGACGCCGCGGTGGCGCAGATGGTGAAGCAAGGCACCTGGCTCTGCCCGACGATCGCCGTCTACTACATGCACTGGCCGCCCGAAGACACGGTCATGGGCAAGCGCGACCGCAAGCGCGCAGCGGTGCACGAGCCCAGCTTCCGCCGCGCGCTCAAGGGCGGCGTGAAGATCGCTTTCGGCACCGACGTGGGCGGCTTTCCCTGGACGGAGCCGCTGGCGCAGGAGTTCGCGGTGATGGTGCGGCTGGGGATGTCGCCGGCTGCCGCGCTGCGCTCGGCCACCTCGATGGCGGCGGAGATGCTCGAGATGCAGGGTGAGCTGGGCGTGCTTGCGCCGGGCGCGCTGGCGGACGTGGTCGCCGTGCGCGGCGATCCGCTCCAGGACGTGTCGGCGCTCGGCCGGGTGGCGTTCGTGATGAAAGGCGGGGCCGTCTTCCGCAACGACCTGCGCTGAGCGAAAATCCCGGCCGCATGCGACACGTCTGGTCCATCCCCGCGCGTTTCAACATCGGCGTCGATACCGTTGACCGCCACGCTGCCTCAGGGAAGTTGGCGCTCATCGAAGTGGACGGCTCGGGGAAGGCCAAGCAGTTCGACTTCGCCGCCATCGCCGCGCTCTCCAACCGGCTCGCCAACCTGCTCCTCGCCCAAGGCCTCTCGCGCGGCGATCGGGTCGCGATCCTCTTGCCGCAGCGGCACGAGACGGGCGTCGCCCATGCCGCGGTCTACAAGGCGGGGCTCGTCGCCGTGCCTCTCTTCACCTTGTTCGGCGAAGAGGCGCTCGAGTTCCGGCTGCAGAACAGCGGCGCGCGCGCGGTCGTCACCGATCTCGACGGAGCGGAGAAGATCGACCGGCTGCGCCAGCGGCTTCCCGAGCTACGCGCCGTGCTCTGCGCCGATGGAGCTGTCGCGGGAGCTCTCGATCTCCACGCCGCGCTCGAGCGCGCCTCCGCTCGCTTCGAGCCCGTCGACACCGCTGCCGAGGACCCGGCCGTCATCATCTACACCTCCGGCACCACCGGCCAGCCCAAGGGAGCCTTGCACGCGCACCGCGTGCTCCTCGGACATCTGCCCGGCGTCGAGCATCCGCACGACGGCTTTCCCCAGCCCGGCGATCGCTTCTGGACTCCCGCCGACTGGGCGTGGATCGGCGGCCTCTTCGACGTGCTCCTCCCTTCCTGGCATCACGGCGTCACGGTCGTCGCCCATCGCGCGCGCAAGTTCGATCCCGGCGCGGCGCTGGAGCTGATGGCGAAGCAGGGCGTGCGCAACGTCTTCATGCCGCCCACCGCCCTCAAGCTCTTGCGCGCCTCGGGGGCAAAGGATGCCGCCGTCCGCCTGCGCTCGCTGGCGAGCGGCGGCGAAAGCCTGGGCGAGGATCTGATCGAGTGGGGCCGGAATCAGTTCGGCCTCACCATCAACGAATTCTACGGGCAGACCGAGTGCAACCTCGTCGTCGGCAACGGCAGCGCGCTGCCTCCGGTGCGGCCCGGCTGGACCGGCACCGCCATTCCCGGACACACCGTCGGCATCGTCGATGAAGCGGGGCGCGAGCTGCCGCCCGGAGAGATGGGCAGCATCGCCTTTGGCCGGCCCGATCCGGTGATGTTCCTCGGCTACTTCGGCAACGAGAAGGCGACGGCGGCGAAGTTCCGCGGCGACTGGCTGATCAGCGGCGACCTCGGCACGCGAGACGAGGCCGGCTACTTCCGCTTCGTCGGCCGCGACGACGATCTCATCACCAGCGGCGGCTATCGCATCGGGCCGGGGGAGATCGAGGCCTGCCTCTCGCGCCATCCCGCGGTGGCGCTGGCGGCGGTCGTCGGCGAGCCTGACCCAGTGCGCACCGAAGTGGTGAAGGCGGTGGTCGTCCTCAAGGCTGCCTTTTCTCCCTCGCCGGCGCTGGTGGCCGAGCTGCAAGAGCACGTCCGCTCGCGGCTGGGGGCGCACGAATATCCCCGCATCGTCGAGTTCGTTCCCGAGCTGCCGCTCACGGCGACCGGCAAGATCATCCGCCGCGCGCTCCGCTCGAAGAAGTAACGGCCCAGAGCGATCTCAAAGCCTCTCAACCCGAGCGTTGACGTGGGCGTGATCGTTGTCGTTGAGGTCGACGGCGACGGCGACGGCGACGGCGACGTGGCCGTGAACGGCGTGGTGGGCCTGCCCCGGTTCGTCTGCGCCCACGGCCAGGTTCACGTCGCCGTCGCCGTCAACCCTCACGTCAGCGTGAACGTCAACGTCCACGTCAACGACTTGACTGATGAGCATTGTGGCTAGTCCCGCTTGGCCCGCGTCGGCGCTGCTCGTGCGGCCGCGCGGCGGCCGGCGCCTGTCGACTTGGCGAACACTTCGACGGTGAGGCCGCCGGTTCCGAGTTCGCGCCCCGCCGTGGCCAGCGCGGCGGAGAGATCGAAATGCGCTTTGCCGGAGGAGCGCGGGCAGGCCTTCTGGGCGACCCCGCCCGGGCCCACCACCGACAGAGAGAACGAGTCTCCCGCGAGCTTGCTCTTGTCAGGGAGAATGAACGAGGCGGCGAGCCCGCGCCGCGCCACTTCCGAGAACGAAGCTCCGGCGGCGAGGCGCACGAAGAACGCATAGCAGTGCGCCGAGTCGACCCGCAGGTCGACGCCCTGGAACGACTCCATCCGCGCGCGGACCGGCTCGTGCATCTGCACGAAGCCGCGCTTGGTCAGCCCGCGCACGGCCTCGTCGAGGCGCGAGGCGGGCTCGTCGAATTCTTTCAGCGCGGGCAGCTCGGCGAAGTGGTGACGCCGCCGGAGCAGCTCCACCGCCTGCGGGTCGGGCGCCTCCAACCGATCGGGGGTTGGGTGGAGCTGGAGCTGATAGCTGCCCGTCTCCGCAGCGATCACCCGGAACTTCAGCGGCCGCCGGCCGACGACGAGGACCTCCGCTGAGTTTCCCTTCAGCGCAGGCTTGGTGGCGGGGCCTTCGACGATCTCGATCCGCGGCGCGCACGGCCCCCCGGCTTCGATGGAGATGCGGCCCGGCGCGCTCCAGGTGGCCGAGTAGAGATCGGCGCCGCCCTTGTCGAGCTCTCCCGAGAGCGACTGCGCCGAGGCGGCGGGCAGGGCGGACTTCCTGCCCGACGCGCATCCCGTCGCGGCAGCCAGCAGCAGGCAGGTGATCCGCTTCATCGCTTCCTCCGGGGCCCCGAACACTCGCGCAACAACCCGGGCATCTGCAAGCGCCTACTTTTTCCGCTTGCCCATGACTTCGCGGATGACCTTGAGCACCTCGTCGGGAAGACAGGGCTTGCTCAGCACCCTGGTGGCGCCGCTCTGCTCTGCCCCCTTGCTGTATTCGCTGCCGGAGAAGGCGGAGATGGTCAGGACCGGGGTGTCCGCCAGCTTCTTGTCGGCGCGCATCTTCCGCAACACCGAGAGCCCGTCGAGCTTGGGAAGGGCGACGTCGAGCAGTACCAGAGAGGGGCGCCGCTCCTTGGCCAGCGCCAGGGCCTCGAGGCCGTCCCTCGCTGTGTGCACCTCGAAGCCCTGCGAGATGAAGAACTCGGCGTACATCTCACGGGTGTCGTCAGCATCCTCGACGATCAAGATGCTGATCGGAGGCTCTTCTCCCGCGATCATGCCGGCCCGGTAACAGCGCTGCTCGCCGATCGCCACCCGCTCGCCGTGCTGTTGTTGAACAGTGCAATCCCAGCTTTTTCGACGGGGCTGACTGCCGCGCGCCGCTCTGCCGATGCAACCCGGCTTGACCCGTCTCCGAATAGGTTGGAAAAATGGCCTTGGGCGGAACGACCAAGACCGTATCTCGAGAGATTGTGGCGCCTCTTGCGTGAGACGCCGACGGTTGCCCGCGGGGGGAATTCGTGAGCGCTCAGCGGAATCGAAGCCCGTTCTACGCCGCCGTTCCGTCTGTGATCATCGTCACGCTTTTCGCGCCGCCGGTGAGCGCGCAGACACTGCCTCCGCTCCCGCCGGTGCCGGTCTTCGCGCTGGAGCGGCTCGAGCTCGATCCCAGCGCGCTCGGTTCGCTCGCGCTCGGTACCGGAATGACGTTGTCGCGCGGCGAGTACCGGCTCGCCGCCGGCATTCATCTCGAGCGCGATCCGCTGGTGCTCTACACCACCGACGGCCAGCGTTTCGGCAGTGTCGTGCACGACCGCTGGACGATGCACCTCTCGGCTGTCTTTGCTCCGCACGAGCGCGTCGAGATCGGCTTCCAGCTTCCGTACGTGCCGCGGCAGGCCGGCGATGACCTGAGCGCCGCCGGCTATAGCCAGCCGGCCGGCGCAGGAGTGGGCGCGCCGCTCGCCAGCGTCCGCGTGGGTCTCTTGCGCCGCGACGAGGAGGCGCCGCTCGACGTCGCCGGCGAAATCGGAGTCGGCATCCCTCTCGCGAGCGCGTCCGCGCTCGGCCGCGACCGGACTTTCTCGCTGCGGCCGCGGCTGATGGCGAGCCGCCCGCTGGGTCCGCTGCTCGCTTCTGCCGAGGCCGGCATCCTGCTCCGGCCCTCGGCGCAGCTGGCGACCGACCGCGTCGGCAATCAAGTCGATGCCGGCGCCTCGCTCGCGCTCGGCGACAAGCTCCGCGGCGAGCTCATCGGTCGCGCCGCCATCCCGCTCACTTCCACGCCGCTCGGCTTCGAAGTGCTCGGCGCCGCCCGCTACCGGCTCGGCGCAGCGGAGCTGTTCGGCCTGGGCGGTCCCGGTCTGAACCGCAATCCAGGTACGCCGGCCTGGCGCGTGCTCTTCGGCATCTCTCTCTCAGGATTCTTGCGAGAGCGGCTGCGGCCGGGCCCCGTCGTGCCCGCACCCGCTCCGCTCGCTCGGATCGTGACGGTGGCGACTGTCCCTCCTCCCGAGCCAACCAGGGCGCCCGAGCTCGCGCCCAGCCCGCCGGAACCCACGCTCACTCCGCTTCTGGCCTCGGTCGTGCCAAAAGAGAAGCCGCGGGTGATCATCGGCCGGCAGAAGCTGGAGATCCGCGAGCGGATCTTCTTCGCCAGCGACAAGGCGGACATTCTCAGGCCCTCCTTCTCCATCCTCGATCACCTGGCGAAGGTGATCCTCGACCATCCCGAGTTGCCTCCCATCGTCGTCGAGGGCCACACCGACGACCGCGGCCTCGGCGCCCACAACCGCAAGCTCTCGCAAGAGCGGGCGCAGGCTGTCTGCGCCTATCTGATCGACAAAGGAGTCGCGCCCGGGCGCGTGCGACCCAAGGGCTTCGGCCCCGACAAGCCCATCGAGAACAACAAGACCGCGCGTGGCCGCTCGAACAACCGCCGCGTCGAGTTCACCCTGCGCGCCGAGGAAGTGGTGCGGCAGGCGCTCGAGGACGACGGCCCCGGGGGAATCAAATGATCCCGCGCCGCGCCCTGTGCGCCTTGGCTCTCCTCGCCGCCTGCGGCGCGCCCGAGAAGCCCGCGACCGACGCCGTCGAGCAGGCCCTCTCGCAGCAATTCGCCGCCGGCTCGCTGATCATCCCGATGGACAACACCTATCAGGACTCGGGCGCGCTCAAGGCCTTCGGCCTGGTCGACCTGCTCCTGCGCAGCGGAGTACCGGTGAGCTGGGCGATCGCGTCGGGAAAGTCATCCGGCGGGACCGACTTCACCGCCAGCGCCACCGACGTCGCGAGCGGCGCGGCCATCTCGCATCATCCGTACAAGGCGGGACCCTTCGTCGTCGCCTCGGCCGATCGCGCTGCGGCGCTGCCGCTGATTCTCGCCTGGCAGAAGGCGAACGCGACCGCCGTGCATTCGGCCACCGCCGGCTTCAGCGCCGAAGTGCGCCTCAAGCTGACGGCCGCGCCGCGCATCGGCATCTTCGCCGACGGCTACGAGGGCATCGCCTTCGGTTATCTCAATGCCGCCGGCATTCCCGACTCCGCCGGCCACCGGTGGCCAACGACGAATCTCGACGAGTACAAAGGCCATCCCGACGTCCTCATTCGCGAGGCCATCCAGGGTCCCCAGACGGGCGGCGCCCTCGACGGCGCTCTGCTCAACTCCGACGGCACGCCGGCTTTCTGCAATCTCACCTCCATGCACTACGACGCGCCCGCCGACGAGGAAGTGGTTCGCGAGGTGCGCGGCTGGCTCACCGGACGGCCCGTGCACGCCTTCATGGAATGCCAGGCGGCCTACTCCTTCGAGAACGCCGCCAACGGCAAGTTCCTCACCACCGGCGGCTTTCAGCAGAACGACTACAAGTTCACCCCGAACCCCAACACGGTCCTCCTGCCGGACAGCCCCTTCGCCCAGCTCGACGGATCGTTCTTCGCGGTCCCGGGCGCGCTCGGAACGATCGGGCTCTTGTCGGGATCCCATTACCGCGCGGCGACCGCCCTCCTCGATCAGGCCAGCGACGCTCTTGGGACCCTCTCGCGCGCCGCCTGGGTCACCGGCTTCCTCGACGGCGACACCGCCAATGGCAAGGTGAGCTACCTCTCCGGCCATGAGTACTCGACCTGGCTCCCCATCTCGGCGAGCCCGACCACGAACGGCGTCCGCTTCTTCCTCGACAGCCTTCTGGAGTCGCCCTGCGTCGTCGCCGCTGGTCAAGCCTCGCTCTCGCTGACGAAGAGCGCGCCCGCGCTCGTCGACGGCTCGAGCATCACCTTCCACCTCGCCTGGTCGAACGGCGGAAACGGCGCCGCGGGCAACGCGGTCCTCGGCGACATCCTCCCCGCCGGCACGACGTTCATCTCCGCCACCGGCGGTGGCAAGAGCACGGCCGGGACGGTGAGGTGGAACCTCGGCAACATCGCCAAGGGCGCCTCGGGATCGGTCGACCTCACCGTCTCCGTGACCGCCGACGGCAGCTACTCCAACCGCGCGACTCTCGACTATCAAGAGAGCCTCACTCCCAGGGCCGTCTCGAGCAACACCACCGTGACCGTCCGCAACGCCACGCCGCCGCACACGACGCTGCTCTCGACGCCGGCCTCGCTCACCAACCTGACTACGGCAACCTTCCAGATCGCTTCCGACAAGATCGGTTCGACCTTCGAGTGCTCGCTCGACGGAGCCGGCTTCGCCGCCTGCGGCAGCACGTTCATCGGCACCGGGCTGAGCGACGGCGCGCACACCTTCCAGGCGCGGGCGCGCGACGCGGCGGGCACTGTCGATCGCACGCCGGCATCTTTCTCCTGGACCGTCGACACCGTCCCGCCGGCGCCTCCGTTGATCGACTCGCCGGCGGACTCGGCGTTCATCGCCAGCACGAAGCCGATGCTGGCCGGCTCGGCAGAATTTGGCGCGACGGTGCGCGTGTTGGTCGACGGCGCGCCCGCCGGCTCGGCGGTCTCCGCCGCCGCGATCGCCGCCTCGGGCCGCTGGATGGTCACGCTCGCGAGGCCGCTTGCCGAAGGCCCCCATACCCTCAGCGCCACCGCCACCGATGGAGCCAACAACGAGAGCGCGCCGGGTACTTCGAGTTTCATTGTCGACACTACGCCACCGACGACCAGCATCACCTCCGGCCCCGGCCAGCTCGGCGCCGATCGGACCGCGACCTTCACCTTCGCCGCCAGCGAGGCGGCTACCTTCGAGTGCAGCCTCGAGAACGCGGCCTTCGCGCCCTGCAACACGCCCTTCGCCGTCAGCTCGCTCCCGCTCGGCGACCACCAGCTCCTGGTGAGGGCGCGCGACCGCGCCGGCAACGTCGATCCCAACCCCGCATCGTATCTCTGGCGCATCCTTGCCGACGTTCGCTTCCGCGGCGGCGGCTGCGCATCGGCAGGCCAGACCGGCGCCTGGGCCCTGCTCGGCATCGCGCTCTTCCGGCGCAGGAGGCATTGACGCCAGGACTGTAATACCGCACCCTCAACGCACCGCAAGGAGGCCGGGTCGATGGCGATGACGGGCAGCGAGGCAACGCAACGGTACGCAACGATGGTCCTGCGCCTGGTCCGCAACGGCTATGCGGTGGCCAACCCATCGCAGCTCGATCCGCTGCGCGACTGCCCGGACCTGGACATCGTCGACGAAAAATGGGTCCCGCGCTGGGCGCTGGAGGCGGAGGCGGCCTTTCAGGAGTCCTGCTACACGCGGGCGCAGCAGCGCGCCGTCTTCTCCCGCGGCCAGGCAGCCGTGCTCGAGGAGCTGTCGGCGCTGGTGCACGAGGGCAAACGGCCTTACGTCTTCAAGTCGCGCGATCCCTGGCAGCGACACCGCATCGACGCGTCCACCGAGACGGCCATCCGCGCCGCCCTCCAGCAGCACCGGCAATCTTGTCTCCTCTGCCAGCGGGAACAGAGCTGCGCGGAGGCGGCCGGGCTCCAGCAAGAGATGCAGCAGCTCTTCCCGCGCGACCGGCGCAAGAGCAAGCGGGCCTAGCTTCGTTGGCTGAGAGCGGACCAAAGTGGATTGTCGCGATCGAGTGCGACGTGAGCCGCGTTCCGGCGGAAGTGCTCACGCTCGTGCACAAGCAGCTCGACGAGATCGCCCGCGCGCTGGCGATGATCGAGCCCTCGAATCCTTTCTGGAACTCGCTGCGGTCGAGCGGCATGCGCGTGGGGATCGAGGGGTGGAAGTTCAAGTTCCGCGTCGACTTCGGCGCGATCGTGCTGTCTGAAGCTTATCCAGTGACGCCCTTCTGAGCGGACGGGGCGCACGGTATCGCCCGGGCGGGCCGTTGTACCGCCGCCGTGTAAAGGTGTAGATCGGCGCTCCCTGGAGGCCGCCATGGCGAAGACCCCGCTCTACCTGCTTCTGCTTTCCACCGCAGCCCTGGCAGCGCCGACCCGCAATCCGAGCTGGTGGAACAAGTACCAGCAGCTCTTGCAGAACGGGCCTTCGCCGCTCAGCACCAGCCCCGGCCTGACCGTCGGAACCAACGTCGATGTCTCCAACGAGTGCGGCCCGCAGAGCGAGACGTACATCACCTTGGACCCTACTCACCCGAAAGTGCTGGCGGCCGGCTCGAACGAGATCTTCCGCCTCCCGATGCGCGGGTACTTCTCCTCGAACGGCGGCGCCAGCTGGGGCGGCGTCGACCTGCCTCTGCCGGCGCCGCTCTCGGGCACCAACGATACGCGCTTCGGGTCGGACCCGACACTCGCTTTCGACACCTCGGGAAACCTCTTCTACGGATACATCGTCGTCTTCTTCGGCGCCGGCAGGGGCGTCAACGGCACGGAGATGGCCGTGGCCCGCTCCACCGACGGCGGCAAGACCTATCCGTCGACGGCTTTCTTCAGTTTCTCCAGCGGTGGCGATCACTTCAACGACAAGCCGATGATCACCGCTGACACCAGCGCCGCAAGCCCCTTCCGCGACAACGTCTACATCGCCTGGGACGCGGCGAGCGGCGGGTCGATCTCGGGCGGCATCCGCGTCGGCGCCTCCAGCGATCAAGGCGAGACCTTCTCCATCACCAGGGCTGACAATCCCGGCGGCCCAGGCAAAGGCATCGGCGCAATCCCCTTCGTCGGGCCGAACGGCCAGCTCTACGTGGCCTGGAACGACTACGCTGCGAGCCAGATCACCTTCAATCGTTCGATCGACGGCGGCGCCACCTGGGGCACAGCGCATCCCATCGCTAGGCAGTCGCTCGGGTTTCAGGCGTTGATCCCCGCGCAGTCCTTCCGCGGCGCCCTGGTCTATCCCGCCTGCGACGTCGACCGCTCGACAGGACCGCGCCGCGGCCGATTGGTCTGCTCCTGGATGGACATGAACTTGAACTCGGCCGGCAACACCGACATCCTTGTCGCCTTCTCCGACGATGAGGGCGATACCTGGTCCAGCCCTGTGGCGGCGACCGATCGGCTGGGCGGCGTCGACCGCTTCAATCACTGGCTCTCGACCGACCCGACCACCGGCGACGTCTTCGTCTCGTTCTACGACACGCGCAACGACACCACCGGCGCACGGTACATGTTCGACGAGTACCTCTCGGTCTCCACCGACGGCGGCAGAACTTTCGCGCCCAACGTCCGCGTCTCGACCGGGAGCTCGAACGAGCACGACTGCAACGGCGTCTTCCCCTGCTCCGCGATCAACTACGGCAACCAGACCGGCGACTACGAAGGTCTCGTCGCCTTCGGCGGCGTGGCGCACGCGGTCTGGACCGACAGCCGGCGCAACCAGCAGACGTCGTCCAGTTGCCCGCGCGGCTTGATGGAAGAGGTGTTCACGGCCGCCGTCAGCCAGTGACGCGGCGGCTCGGGCCTGCTACTTGCCCGAGAGCAGGAAGAGGAACACCACCGGCGCGATCGCGCCCAGCGCGTAGAAAGCGAGTGGCGGTCCCCACGTCTTTGCCCATTGCAGCATGGCAGGACCTTACGCGAGCGGGCGGGCAGGGGCGCAAGGGCCGCAGGTGTGTTCGCGTGGGGAGCGCTGCTCACCGCAGCGGCGCGAGGGGGAGCCGTTCGATCCGTCGCAGCGCGCTCCTCGCCGCGTAGTAGCCGCACATCCCATGCACGCCGCCCCCCGGCGGAGTCGAGGCGGAGCAGAGAAAGATGCGGGGATTCGGCGTCGAGTAGGGATCGAGCCGCGCCACCGGCCGGGTGAACATCTGGAACAGATCGGCCACGCCGCCGGTGATCGCGCCGCCGACGTAATTGGGATTGTGGCGCTCGAGATCGGCGGTGCGCATGAGGTGGCGAGCGAGAATGCGATCGCGAAACTGGGGCGCGAAGCGCTCCACCTGGCGCTCGATGTTCGAGGTCATGTCCACCGCCGAGCCGGCCGGGACGTGGCAGTAGGCGTAGCCGGTGTGCCTGCCCCTGGGCGCGCGGCTGGAGTCGAACTGGCTCTGCTGGACCATGAGAACGAAGGGCCTGTCGGGATGCTCGCCGCGCCAGACCGCGGCTTCGGCAGAAGCGATCTCCTCCAGCGTCCCGCCCAGGTGCACCGTCGAGGCTTGCAGACACTGTGGATCCTTCCAGGGGATGGGTCCGTCCAGCGCCCAGTCGAGCTTGAAGACCCCCGGGCCGTAGCGATAGCGGCGCATCCGTCGGAGGTATCCAGGCGGAAGGACTCCTGCGGCGATGTCGGCCAGCTGGGAGGGGCTGGTGTCGAAGAGGTAGACGCGCGCAGCGGGAAGGTCGGCGAGCGATCGCACCTGCCTCCCGGTCTCGATGCGGCCGCCCTTGGTGCGGAGGCAGCCGGCGAGAGCGCGCGCGATGGCGGCCGAGCCGCCTTTCGCCACCGGCCACTCCTCGAGGTGGCCCGTGAGGAGGAACAAGAGCCCGACCGCCCCGCTCAGCATCCGTTCGAGAGGAAGAATGGAGTGCGCCGCGCATCCAGCGAAGAGGGCCTGGGCGCGCGCGCCGCGGAAGAAACGGCGCGCGAGGCCTCTCGCCGACCGCATCGCGCGAGTCCCGAAGCGCGCCAGCAAGAAAGGATGGCGCGGCAAGCCGAGCGGCCCGAGCACGTCGGCGAGCAGTCCTCGCGGGTTCTCCAGAAAGGGCGCGAGCAGCCGGCGATAGCGCTCTTCATCGACGCCGACTCCCCGCGCCGTCTCTTCCAGCGAGCGCCAGAGCATCACGGAGGGCCCATCGTCGAGGGGATGGGCGACCGATGCCTTGGGACGGATCCACTCGAGGCCGTGGTCGGCGAGCGGCAGCGTGGAGAAGTAGGGGGAGAGAATCGCGAGCGGGTGCGCGCCCGAGCAGACGTCATGAAGAAAGCCGGGCAACGTCAGCTCGGCGGTGCGCACGCCGCCGCCCAGCTCCTGCATCGCTTCCAGCACCAGGACCGACGCGCCTGCCTGCGACAGCGCAATCGCCGCCGCGAGCCCGTTCGGGCCGCTGCCGACGACGACGGCGTCGACCTCAGGCAAGGCCCGCGTTCACAGCCGCGAGCAGGAGCAACGCAGCTCCCCCGGCCCCACCCGCCCGGAGTGCATGGGGTGCTTGGCCTCCGTCCACTCCTGCCAGCCGGCGTTCATCTCCTTGACGAAGAACCCGAGCTCTGCCAACTGCAGAGCGGCTTTCAGCGAAAGCTGTCAGGTGCGACTCCAGCAATAGGTCACGAGCTCCTTGTCCCTCGGCAACTGCCCGGCAAGCTGCGGCAGCTCGGCGAGCGGCGCGCTCACGGCCCCCTGGATATGCGCCTTGGCGAAAGCGTCCCGGGCGCGCGTATCGAGGAGCACGAGATCCGGCGCTCCGGAGTCCTTGTTCACCCAGTGGACCACGTCGGCGACCTGCCGCTCCGCCTTGAGTTTGGCCGCGAAGTGCTCGCCGTTGTGGCGGATGTCTTCCTGCGAAAAGGCCATCGCATACCTCCACCCGAACGATGCCGCCGGCACCCTGGAGTTGCACGCCCTCGGGGGCGCTCTGTCGGCAGCTTGACCGGCGGGCGCGCCCGGTCGAAAACCTTTCTCGGCAATGTCTTTCTCGCGCAGGCGCCTAGCGGGCGTGACCATCGCCGCCGTTCTCGCCGCCGGCGCGGGCGCTGCCACAGTCGCGATCGAGGCGTCGCACCGCCAGGCTCGCCACGATGATCTGGCCGAGGCCGCCGAATCCGTGCGAGCTCGCGCCGAGGACGCCGTGCGAGGGCAGCTCGCCACCGTCGAGGGGCGCACGGTGGCCGCCGCCTCGATCCCCGTCTTGCGCGCGCAGCTCGGGGTCGTCGACGAGGCCACGCTGCGAGACGGCTTCTCGACCGAGCCCTGGTGGGAGCCGGTGCGGCGCGACTTCCCCATCTACGGAGTCGCTTCGGGCGATACGCCGGAGGTCCTGGTCGGCGGCGATGTTTCCGCGCTCGACTTCTCGGCGCTCATCCGCGCCGCGCGCAAGAAGCGGCAGGCGTCCGCGGTGGTGGTCTCGCCAGGGACCGCGGTCGCTGCCGGGGCTGCGCTGGTCGATCGGCCAAAGGCCACGCCGTTCGCCATCGTGCTCGCCAAGCCGCTCGGCGCAGAGTTTCTCGACGAGATCGCATCGCGCACCCGCGGTGGCGCGCTGCTCAGCGACGGCAAGCGCGCGCTGCTCGGTGCCGGCCCTGCCGAGGAACAGGAGCACCTCAAGTCGGCGGTGGGAAAAGAGAAGGCGGGCCTCGTCGAAGGCCCGAGCTGGGCGGGCGCGTCTGCCGAGCTTGCTCCGGGCCTCTGGCTGTGGTTCCACGCGCGGCCGCGCATCGCCGCGGCGAAGACGCCGCTCGATCTGATCGCGCTCTGGGCCGCCGCGGGGGCAGGCGCGCTGATCTCGCTCGTCGTCGCCTTCCGCCGCGGCGGCGCGGCAGCGGCCGGGGCCGACTCGGAAGCGGAGATGCCCACCCTGCCCTCCGCAGGGCGAAGCGATCCGGGGCGCGGCGTCCGAAGCGACCCGGGGCGTCCCGGCCGCAGCGATCCCGGCCGCACAGGCGATGCATTGCGCACCTCGCCGCGCTCGACCGATCCCGGCGAAGCGCGCAAGGTCAGCCCCCTCCAGCGCCCCAAGCAGTTCGGCCGCTACTTTCTCGTCGACCGCCTGGGCGAAGGAGGCATGGCCGAGGTCTACACCGCCGTCGCCTTCGGCGCGGAGAAGTTCCGCCGCACCTTCGTGGTGAAGCTCCTGCACTCGAGCGCGCAGCGCACGCCCTCGTTGGTGGAGATGTTCATCGACGAGGCCAAGCTCGCCTCGAACCTCGTCCACTCCAACATCATCCCCGTCTACGACTTCGGGAAGATGGGCGACGAGTACTTCATGGCGCAGGAGTACGTGCTCGGCCGCGACCTGCGCAAGCTGGTCACCACCAGCCTGGAGAAGGAAGGCAAGCTGCTCGACCCGCGGCTCTCGGTCTACATCGCCCGGCAGGCGCTGCACGCGCTGGAGTACGCGCACACGCAGAAGACGAGCGACGAGCGGCCGATGGGCATCGTCCACCGCGACGTCTCGCCCAACAACATCCTCGTCTCCGCGCGCGGCGAGGTGAAGCTCTTCGACTTCGGCATCGCCAAGGCCGACGAAGGCCGCCTGCATCAGACGCAGACTGGAGTGGTGAAGGGCAACGTGCAGTACATGTCGCCCGAGCAGGCGCGCGGCGAGCCGGTCGACGCGCGCGCCGATCTCTATTCGCTCGGGCTGGTGCTCTATTTCCTCCTCACCGGACGTTCGCTCTACCGGGGCGAATCGGCGTACGAGCTTCTCGTGCAGGCCGCGCAGGGACTGACGGAAAAGCTCATGCCCTCGCTGCAGAAGCTGCCGCCGCAATTGGGGGCCGTCCTGCGCGTCGCGCTCGAGCCCGATCGCGAGCAGCGCTTCCAGACCGCGACCGCCTTCGAGAATGCTCTCTCGGGGATGCCCACCGGTGCCGCTGCCGAGCTGGCGCGCGTGCTGCAACGGCTCTTCGGAGAAGATTTGAAGGCAGAGCAGGCGCGATTCCTCAGCATCCAGCCACCGCCCACCGACGAGGACGCGCCCGCTGGAAGCTGAAGGGGGGATCCGATGCGCTTCGCGAACGCTGCCGCGCTGCTGCTCGCAGTGTCTGCCTGCACGGAGCCGCCGCGGGCCACTGGTTCGCTGCGCACTCTCGACGATCTCGTCCCGGCGGCGCGCGCCGGCGATGCCGATGCGACTGCGTCCATCGTCCTGCGCGGACAGCAGCTGCCCTGGCAGTCCAGCGGGCTGGTGCAGGAGCCCGACCGCGACGGCCTCGTCGTGCAGCCCGCCTTCGCCGACGCGCGCCCGGCGGCCTTCGTCACCACCGAGATCTGGGACGGCTTCCCGCGCGTCTGGGCCCAGCCGATCTACATCCTGGTGACGGGCTTCGACCCGCAGGGTGGGCCGCAGCGGCTGGCGGGCGCCAATTCCATCTTCGGGTTGGGACCGAAGAGCCGCTTCTACAGCCCTTACTGGCAGACCTTCTACGTCATGGTGCCGAGCGGGTTTGCCCCCGATTCCTTGCGCAGCAGCGAGGCGGTGATCAATTCGGGACTGCCACTGACTCCCGGCCCGCTGCGCTTTTGCGCGCTCGGACCGCGCGAGGTCGAAGTGGCGCACCCGGTCGGCCAGGGTCCCGTCCATCCCTTCACCGGCGATGCGCTGCTATCGCGACTTCCCGCGCAGGCGTGGGCCGATGGGGAGCTGACCTGGGTGCTCGACTTCGGCCTCGACCGCTACCGGGTCAACGACAACCTCGTCGTGCAGGAAGCGGCGCTCTTTCGCTTCGCCTTGCTCGGGGCGGACGGGACGCCACAGCCCATTCCGGTGCCGCCGGTCGTCGGCACCGGACCCTTCCGCACGCCGCGCGCCGCCGATGCGCCCAATGGCTTGCCGCGGTTCGGCGCTCTCCGGCACGAGTACCTGACCACGATCACGCCGCGCGCCGGCCAGCCGGTGCCCGGCATCTTCGTCAGCGCCAGCCGGCCCGCGCTGCGGCAGCAGCTGATCGCGCAGCTAGGACAGGTCTTCTTGCCTCTCCCCTCCGGGGCGGCGGAAAGGCTACCCGAGCGCGAGCAATACACACTGCGCGTGGCGCTCGACGGCAGCTGCTTCGGCCTCACCGACTTCCCCAACTCCTGCACCTGGCTCGACACGCAAGGGGCGGTCGAGGGCAACCTGCCCTCCACCGCATTCACCGACACGAAGCGCTTCAGCTCCGGGGCCTTCGTCTTCTTCGACGGGGTGGCGCCGTGAGGACCGCGCTCTTCACCCTGCTCGCCACCTCCGCGGCCGTGGCGCAAGAGAGAGCGCCTGCGCCGGCAACGGATGCGTACGCGCCGCCCGCCGCGGCCGCCCCGGCGCAGTTGCAGATCAATGGCTATGCCGACATCGGCTTCGCTGTCGCGCAAGGCGATGGCACGAGCTTCGCTCCCGGCGACACGCGCATCCCCGCCGACTACGGCGCCGACACCTTCGCTACGGCAGTGAACTCACGCGGCGACGTCGCCTCCACCGATTCGCGCGGCCGCTTCGTCAACGGCTTTCTACCCCGCTCGATGGGCATCGGCGGCCAGCCGTCGTTCCTTCTCAACACCTTCGACGTCGACCTCAAGTACGTCCCGGCCAACGCGCCTTTGCTCCTCTTCGGCCGCCTGCAATTCCTGCCCCGCTACGGCGGGGCCGGCAACGAGACGCGCGTCCTGGTCGAGCAGGCCTTCGCGCGCATCATTCCTTTCAGCTCGCAGGAGCTCGCGCTCTCGCTCGGCAAGTTCGACTCCGTCTTCGGCATCGAGTACCTGGAGAACGAAGCGAACCTGCGCACCAACGTCACGCCTTCGCTCATCGCCCGCTACACCACCGGGCAGTCGCTGGGGATCAAGGCCTTCTACCGCGTGCAGATCCCCGCCCTCTGGGCGGCGTTGAGCCTGAACGCCGCCGCGACGAACGGGGGCACGCTGGTCGAGACGCTCTCGCCTCCCGACCTGAGCCTTTCCGGCCGGCCCATCGGCAGCGCCCGGCTCGGGTTCGAGCTCAACCTCCCCGCCCTGGAATTGAAGCTCGGGGTGAGCGGCATGTACGGCCCGCGCAACGATCAGCACGGCGTGCAGGTGCGCCAGCGCGCGGCGGGCGCCGACGTGCGCCTCGTCATCGGCGGCCTTTCGCTCAGCGCGGAGGGAGTGATCATCAGCCAGGACCAGGGCGGGGCGGACAAGTCGAACGGTCTCGGCCCAGAGACGGTCGTCTCCGCCTTCGACGCCCGCGGCGCCTATGCCACGCTGGCCTACGGGATGCCCCTCTCCGACGGCGCCTTCCGCAAGCTGACGCCCTACGCCCGTTACGAGCAGCGCCATGCCCAGTTCGAGGGCTTCTCGGCTTATACTGTCCAGCGGGTGACCTTGGGGGGCCGCCTCGACCTCTGGGATGAGCTGATCGCCAAGGCGGAGGTGCTCTTGAACGGCGAGTTGTCAGGGCTGCCGAAGGTCGCCAACAACGTCTTCACCTCGTCCTTCGTCTATTCCTTCTGATGCGCATCGTCACTCTCGCAGCCGCGCTGATGGCGGCCGCCACACCGGCGGAGAAGAAACCTGCGCGCGACAGCAAAGGGCTCTCGCGTCTGATCGAGCGCGAGACGCAGATCGCCGGCCTTCTCACCGCCGGCAAGCTGGCCTACGACGCGGGCGACTTCGCCACCGCGGCGGCCAACTGGGAGACGCTGCTCAAGATCGAAGGGCTTTCCGGCGAAGTGGAGCGGGCGGTGAGGCCACTTCTCGCCGAGGCGCGCGTCCGCGCTGGCCAGCCGCTGCCGGTGGAGATTCCCGACAAGCAGGAGAAGGCTCCTCCTCCGCCAGAGGTGACCGTCTCCGGCACGGTGAGCGGCGGCGGCGCAACCGGCCCCGGCGGCGCTGTCATCACCCTTCATCGCGTCGACGGCTGGACCCCCAAGCCCGCGGCGCTCGGCAAGCCTCTCTTGCAAAAAGAGAAGCGCTTCCTCCCGCACGTCCTCGCCGTTCCGGTGGGGAGCGTGGTGAACTTCAGGAACGAGGACGAGATCTTCCACAACGTCTTCTCCCTCAAGCCGCAGTTCGACACGGGCCTGCACAAAGGCGGCGAGGCGACGCCCGTCAAGTTCGACAAGCCCGGCGTGGTGGAGCTGCTCTGCAACATCCACGCGACCATGCTCGGCTACCTGGTGGTGGTCGACACGCCCTGGTACGCGGTCGCCGACGGCAGCGGCGCCTTCCAGATCAAGGGCGTTCCGGCCGGCGACTATGAAGTCGACGTCTGGCACGAGAACGCCAGCGCGCCGCTCAAGAGGAAGCTGACCGTGGCCGAGAGCGCGCAGCCGCTCGCGTTGACCGTCGCCTCCGACAAGCGGCCGAATCCGTTTCCTCCCGACAAGTACGGCAAGCCGCGGCAACAGCAGCTGGGATACTGAAGCATGAGCAGCACCCGTCTCGGGATCTTCTCTGCACTTGTGCTCGCCGCCTGTCCCAAGGGCGCGCGCGTTCCGGCATGCGCGGCGAGCGAGACGAACCGCTGTTCTTGCGCCACCGGCGGCGAAGGGCTGCAGGCGTGCCTGCCGTCGGGCGAGGCCTTCGGCGCTTGCGTCTGCTCGAGCGCCTGCGCCAACGGCGCAGCTTGCGTGTCGATGCCCTCGCTGGTGGGCAAGGACCTCGACTCGGCCGGCGCGCTCCTCGATCAAGCGCAGCTGCTCTTGCCCGACCCGGTCGACCCGAAAGGCTTCATCACCGAACAAGAGATTTCCGATCCTCCCGTGCAGATCCTGGCGCAGGACCCGCCCGCGGGCACGCCGGTCAAGCCCGGGACGAGGGTCGCGCTGACGGTGACGCTGCCGCCCGATCAGGAGACCCTCGGCCTTCCCAACGCGAACTTCCTCGTCGGGCACCTCACCCAGGATACCGGTCAGAGCGCGCAGTCGTATTACGACACGCTCGACCCCGGTCCGTTCCCGACGCGCGCCACGCTCGCCGACTGGAAATCGGCCAACGGCTTCGGCACGCCAGCCGACGCGGAGGCCTCGGCCCTCTACGTCACGCACACCGACCTGGGCTTCGGCCGCCACATGCACATGCGGCGGCAAGGCCGGCGAGTGGCTTTCTACGTCGACAACTATCCGGGCATGGAGGACGCCATCGCCGGCACGCGCTTCTTCGCGACCGTGGCGATGGAATGGTCGCCCGGCCCGCATGGCAAGGACACCGACCCGTACTTCACCCAGTTCTACGCCTTCAACAAGAAGGGCGAACGGATCAGCGACCCCATCCTCGACGATCACGGCCCCAAGCAGATGCCGGCGGTTTGCCTGGTCTGCCACGGGGGCAACACCAGCGACCTCACCTACCAGAGCAACGGCGGCAAGCTCGGCGCGCATTTCATTCCCTTCGACGTGGACGCGGAGCAGTTCCTCGATCGTCCGGGTTACACGCGCGCTGACCAGGAGTGGGCGTTCAAGGCCTTCAATGAATCCGTGCAGGCGACGTGGGACCCGGCCGATCCGTCATACCCGCCGGGCGATCCCCCGCCGGCGCTCGAGCTGATCGACGGCTGGTACGGCGGGCCCGGACATCCGAGCGCGACTTTCCAGAGCGGCGCGACGCCGGCGGCCTGGGACGTCTCGCCCGAGTCGCATGCGCTCTATCACCAGGTGTTCGCCCGCAGCTGCCAGACCTGCCACGCCCAGCGCGAGGCGTACCGCAATTTCTCCACCTACGCCAAGTTCACGGCGGTGAAGCCGCTCATCCGGCAGCGGGTCTTCGACGAGGGAGCGATGCCCCTCTCGCAGCGCGGTTTCCTCAATTTCTGGCTGAGCTATCCGGAGCAGCCGAAGATCCTCGCCACCTGGCTGGGCGCGCAGCTGCAGGACAGCGATTGCGCGAACCCGAGCGTGGTCTGCCCGCCGGGCCGGCCCCTCGTGCACATCTCCGTCTCGCCTGGCGTTACCGTCACGGCTGGGACCGCGGTGCTCTTCGACGCGAGCGGCAGCCAGTACGCGGTGACCTTCAAGTGGCAGCAGACGTCGGGACCGACCGTGCAGCTCGCCAACGCCGCGGTCGATGGGTCGAAGGTCACCTTCGTCACGCCCGCCTTGGGAGCGAACCTCGGATTCGAGCTCGTCATCTCGGCGCTCGGCCACGACTCGGCTCCGTACCCGCTCAACGTCCTCTCCCGCTCGGCACCCTCGGCGCCGCAGTCGGTCGCCGCCACGGCCGGGGCCTCGTCGGCGACGGTCTCCTGGGCTGCGCCGGCCAGCGACGGGCTGAGCCCGATCACCGGATACACCGTCACCGCGAGCCCCGGCGGGTCAACCCTCTCGGCAGGTGCGGCGGCGACTTCCGCT